>ENA-OUQC01000046-OUQC01000046.1-human-gut-metagenome-genome-assembly--contig:-NODE-46-length-130715-cov-6.195308_pt1 | contig 130715 bp, 104 predicted proteins | sample MGYA00237942_ERZ548815 | MGnify/ENA primary metagenome ERZ548815 (study PRJEB26490, sample SAMN05194722) | human gut metagenome | biome: terrestrial biome; feature: human-associated habitat...
TTGGATAACGCCTACAACTTATGGGTATGATACTGCGTATTGCCTCAAGTCGCATAGTGGGGCAAGGGGATATTGTGGGCAGAAGTGGGTATTTCAGCCTCAATTTATCTGCTAATTCAGTGATGAGAGGACGTTTAGACGCAAGAAGGACGCTGAAGAGCTTAGTTGCGGATTTGAGGATTATGCGAAATAGCAACACCTTAGCGTCCAGATTACGCTTAGTACGGCGGCCCGTATTACCCGTTACTTGGATTTATCGCATTTTTTTACGAACATTGCGAACAGATTGGATATGGGGACATTCGCCCCGCCGCCACGCCCCGAGGCATGACAATGCGGCAAGGCCCGAAAATGCTACTAAGTAAACCGAAACTAAATACTCTTCGCTTATGAAAAAAATCCTGACACTCATCTCATCCGCCGCATGCGGACTCGCGATGTTATCGTGCGCCGGCGGGTATGTGCCCGAGGCCGGCACTCCGGTCTTCGGAGACTTCACCTACACGGGCGCCGACGCCGTCTACGAGCAGAACCCTCTGAGCAAGGACGAGTTCTACACGCCCATTCTTCAGGGCTGCTACCCCGACCCGAGCATCTGCCGCAAGGGCGACGACTACTACATCGTATGCTCGTCGTTCGCCATCAACCCGGGCGTACCCATCTTCCACTCGAAGGATCTGGTCAACTGGCGGCAGATAGGCCACGTACTGGACCGTCCCTCGCAGCTCAAGGTCGAGGATACGGGCATCAGCGCCGGAATCTATGCCCCAACCATACGCTACAACCCGCATAACGACACCTTCTACATGATCACGACGCAGTTTGCCGGCGGCATAGGCAACATGGTCGTCAAGACGAAGGATCCGGCCGAAGGATGGAGCGACCCCATCATCCTGCACTTCGCGGGCATCGACCCCGACCTCTTCTTCGACGATGACGGCAAGGCCTACATCGTCCACAACGACGCCCCCGAGAAGGCTCTCTACGAGGGTCACCGCGTGATCAAGATCTGGGAGTACGACACCGAGAAGGACCAGATCGTCGAGGGCAGCGACCAAGTTGTCGTCAACGGCGGCGTGGACCTTTCGCAGAAACCTATCTGGATCGAGGCTCCGCACCTCTACAAGAAGGACGGCAAATACTATCTCATGTGCGCCGAAGGCGGCACGGGAGGCTGGCACAGCGAGGTGATATTCATCGCCGACAGCCCCAAGGGACCCTTCACGCCCGCACCCGAGAACCCCATACTCTCGCAGCGCCACCTTCCGGCCGACCGTCCCGACAAGGTCGACTGGGCGGGCCATGCCGATCTCGTCGAAGGCCCCGACGGCAAGTATTGGGGAGTATTTCTGGCCATACGCCCCAACGAGACCAACCGCGTGAATACGGGCCGCGAGACCTTCATCCTGCCCGTTGACTGGAGCGGCATCTTCCCCGTCTTCGAGGGCGGCATGGAGCCCCTGAAGCCCAAACTCAAGATGCCCGCAGGCGTGGAGAACCACTGCGGCGAGGACGGATTCCTCCCCAACGGCAACTTCACCTTCAGCGACGGCTTCGCCTCGGCGGATCTCGACCCGCGCTGGGTCGGCGTGCGCGGTGCGCGCGAGCACTTCGCCTCAGTTGGCGAGCACGGACTTGCGATCAAGCCCTTCGATGTGAACATCAAGGCCCCGCGTCCCACCTCGACGCTCTTCTACCGCCAGCAGCACAACACCTTCACCGCCACCACAACGCTCTACTACGTACCCCGCTCGTCGAGCGATCTGGCCGGACTGACATGCTACCAGAGTGAGGCGTTCAACTACGTCTTCGGCATAACGAAGTGCGGCGACCAGACCGCCATCGTACTGCAACGCACGGCGCGCGGCAAATCCGAGACCGTCGCTTCGGCTACCGTAGGCAACCGTCTTCCCGTCGGCCTGCGCGTGAGCGCCGAGGGTGACAAGTACACCTTCAGCTATGCCGAGCGCGGCGGCGAATACAAGGATCTCGCAACCGTTTCGGGCGATATTCTCTCGACCAACGTTGCAGGCGGCTTCACGGGTGCCATGATCGGCCTCTATGCCACTGCGGCAAACGACGCCACCTGTAAATAGTTAAACATATATAACAAAAACGAGGGGCGCGAACGATTCGCACCCCTCGTTTTATATATACACATCGGCATTACTCGCCGCCCAGCACGCGTGCGGGATTCTCGCTCGCGGCGCGGCGGCAGCGTACGACGACTATGCCCAGCGTCAGAGCCGTCACCAGAAGGAATGCCGCCGCAAAGATCCACCACGGCGTCGGGATCCGGTAGGCGAACCTGTTGAGCCACTCGCCCACCACGTACCACGCCACGGGCACCGCGATCGCGAAACATACGGCTACGATCGTGATGTAGTGGCGGCCGAACATCCAGATCACACCCTCAACCGTCGAGCCCATCACGCGGCGCAGGGCGATCTCGCGACGGCGGTGCTGCGTCTCGAAGAGGACGATGCCGAAGACACCCATCAGCGATATGATGACGGCCAGCAGGGCGAAGAGCCCGATAATAGTGGCGCTGCGCTGCGTCTTCTCGTAGAGCTGTTGCAGACGCTCGTCCACAAATTCGATCTTAAGATCCTCACTCTCAGGATTTATCTCCTTGGCCACGGCGCGGATCTTGTCGCACAGCCGCGGTATGTCGACATTCGCCGCCGTGCGGAAATATACGTCGCCCATCCACTGATCCTCCGACGTGGTGCAGTAGACCGTATTGCTCTGCTTCGAGTCGAGAGGCTGTCCGAGTACGTCATCCATGATACCGATAACACGGCATATCGGCTCGTTGCCCGCCATCAGCACGAAGCCCGGATAGAATCCGTACTCGTCGCACGTACTGCGGCACATGATTGCATACTTGGTGGCGGCGTTGTCCATGTCGTCGGAGAAGTCCTCACCCTCGGCGAGCCTTATGCCCATCACGTCGAGGAAGTTGCTGCGCACATATCGGAAGTGGAGCTCCAGATCGCGGCCTTCATACTTCATGCGTATCACCTCGGCCGAGCCGTCTCCCACCACGGCATCCACCGATGCCGTCACGCCGACGATCTCGGGCATCTCGTTCATGCGTTCCGCCAATACGGGATACATGTCGCCGTCCTTGTACGAGAGGTTGAAACACATCAGGTTCTCGCGGTCGATACCTATGTCGTAATTGATCATATACCTGTATTGCAGCCAGAAGCAGGCGGCCACCACGATAAGGGCTATCGAGACCGTAAACTGCACCCCGACCAGAACAAGACGCAGGCGGCGACCCGCGCCCGAGCCGGCGAAGCCGCTCTTGACGGCGAGCGAGGCGTTGAACGAGGTGATGTAGTACGACGGGTACAGCGCCGCGGCGAGGGCCGCCACCACGCCTATGCCAAAGAGCAGCAGCACGGCCGTCAGGTTATCCTTCAAAGAGAGCGACCGCGAGACATACTCCGCCACGAAGGTATCGGGCAGCACGATCGTAAGGTACATCGTCAGCAGCAGCGCGCACACCACAAGTCCCACTGCCTCGAACAGGAAGCTCCAGCGCAGCGTACGGGTCGAGGCCCCGAAGACCTTGCAGATATTGACGGCGCGCAGCCGCACGGGGATCAGCGCAAAGAAGAAGTTGACGAAGTTTATCAACGCTATGGCCACCACAAGGATGGCTATGCCCAAACATGTCAGCATCGTCGATTTCGAGCCGTGTTCGTGAGCCGAGCCAGAGCCGAGCGAGGTGTCGAAATAGACATCCAACAGCGGTGTCAAGCGCACATCGCTGCGTAGGTATTCGTATTTGGCATCGGTCTCGGCGGCCGTCGTGCCGCCGGCATCCTCCCCGTCGCCCTTTTCGGCACTCTGCGCACTATCGTCGTCACGCGCACGGGCCACGCGCTGACGGTACATGTTGTCGTCCCACGCCTTCTTGAAGCTGTCGGGCACGGACCCGTCACGCATCTTTACCATACAGATATAGCCATATTGCGACGTGTCGTTCATGTCCTTGTCGCCCAAGTAGCTGTATATGCGCGGTTTGCCCATGAGCGTATTGTCGGCGAAATCCTTGTATATACCCACCACGGTCCACTCGTGCGAGGGGCGCGGTTTCTCCCCGGGCTTGGTGTCGCTCGTGAAGATACGGTCGCCGGCATGCACGCCGTAGAGCCGCGCCAGCGACTCGGGCAGGATCACAGTATTGGGGTTCTCGATCTGCCGGAGGTCTCCCTCCACCGTACGGAAGCCCAGCAGGTCGAGCGACGGCAGCGATATATAGTCCATCACAGCCGCATATTCGGTGAAGCTGAACTCCGACTTCTGCACCCACACGGGCCCCTCCCAGTTGCGCGTAATGATGGCGCTGCCCTCGACCTCGGGGCACTGCGCCAGCGCCGCCTCGAAGGGGCCGCGCGGCGAGATCAGCGAGAATCCGCCGCCTATCCAGTTGGCATTCGCCGTCCAGATGCGGTCGGCATCCTTTATCGAGCGGTTGTAGCCCAGATCGTAGGTCACCTGCACCATCATCACGTAGAATGCCGTGAAGGCCAGCGTCAGGCCCGCGATGTTCAACACCGAGGCCATCTTGTAACGCCGCAGTGTAGTAATGAAATTCTTGAATGCTATTTTCATCTTTCAAATTGTAATTTTAATCGTTTTCCCTCTTCAGGGAGTCACGTCACTCGCCGCCCAGCACGCGCGAGGGGTTCTCGTTTGCGGCGCGCCAGCTGCGCAGCGTAACCAATGCCAAAGTTATGGCCAGCACCAGTGCCAGAGCACCGAGGTATATGAGCCACGAGATGTCGGTGCGGTTTACGAAACGCTCCATCCATCGGGCGACGACATACCACGCCACGGGTGCCGCCACAACGAAACATACGGCCACGATGAGGGCATAACGTCGGTTGAGCATCCAGATGATACCCGAGGTCGAGGCGCCGAAGACGCGGCGCACGGCGATCTCGCGGCGGCGGTGCTGCGTCTCGAAGAGGACGATGCCGAAGACGCCCATCAGCGAAATCACCACCGACAGCAGCGCGAACATCGATACCAGCACCGTCTGCCGTTTCACCTTGTCGTAGAGGCGCGCCACATGCTGGTCGACAAACTCTATCGAGGGCTCGTCGGCCGCAGGGTCGAACTCACGTACCGACGAACGGATGAAATCGCAGACCCGTTTTATATCGCCGCCGCCACGGACACGCACATAGAAGAAACGCATGTCCTCCGTCCCGCACAGCCATTCAAGGCTGACCTTGTTCTGCGATACGTCATGCATCATAACGTCGTCGGTAATGCCCACCACCTTGCTGCCAGCAAAGTCATCGCCCACCTCAAGCGACATCAGCTCGGCAATATGGCGGTTCACGACGGAGCAGTCGTCGTGCCTCTGCGACGAGAGTCGAAACCCTTCGCCGTCGATCAAAGGGATGCCCATCACATCGAAGAAATTGTACCGGACAAAACACCTCTTCACCTCGATGAGGCGGTCGCCATCCATCCAGCTGTACGTTTCGTTGAGACCTATCACGTCGCGCGAGGCTGCTGTAACGGCCGTTATGTCGGAATTGCCCTCGAGATGTGATATGAGTGCGTCGCCGCGGCCTGCTATGCTCCCCGTCGACTCGAATACGAGCAGGTTGTCGCGGTCGAAACCCATGTCGAAGCGCATCATGTAGCGGTACTGCGTCCAGAATGCCGCCGACACGATTATGAGGGCTATCGAGATGGCGAACTGCAAACCCGTAAGCACCAGACGCATGCGCCGTCCCGCCACCGAGCCCGCGAAACCGCCCTTTACCGTGAGCGAGGCGTTGAACGAGGTGATGTACCATGCAGGGTACAACGACGAAACCAACGCTATGGCTACCGTTATCACCAGCACGAGCGCCAGCGCCGGCAGGTTGTCGGACATGGCCAGAGAGCAGGTCACATACTCGGCAATGAAGCTATCCTGCACCACGACCATAAGGTACAAGGTCAGCAGCAGTGAGCATAAGACCATCCCGACGGATTCGAAGAGGAAGTTCCAGCGCAGGGCTGCGGTCGAGGCCCCGAAAACCTTGCAGATGTTTACGGCGCGCATCCGCACGGGGATCAGGGCGAAGAAAAAGTTAACGAAGTTGATGAATGCAATCCCCACGATCAGTATCGCGATACCGAACAGCACGGCCGAACCGCTCTTCGAGCCCTGCTCGACACCACCGAACTCCAACGCGTCCCAATAATATATGTCTCGCACGGACACCAGCATCACGCTGTCGTCGTCGGCATAGGGGATGGTACGCTTCCATACCTCGGCCATATCCTCCGGCGAGGCGCCCTCGCGCAACTTGACATAGTATGTGTAAGCCCTCCAGTCGCGCTTATCTTCCGAAAGCAGATCATCGCCCGCATTCATCGCCATATGCACGTTTCCCATCATGGTGTTGGGAGCGAAGTCGGCATATACGCCCGCCACCGTCATACACCGCGCCGGCTTGCGGCCGGCATCGGGATCATCCGCGGCGGCATCCATGTCGGGCAGATAGACATCGTCGCCCGCGTGCACCCCCATACGCTCGGCCAGCGACTCCGAGATGATGACGGTTCCGGGCTCCGACAAACGCCGCAGGTCGCCCTCGACGGTACGGAACGACAGCACGTCGAGCAGCGGCAGCGATATGGCAGCCGTCCTGTAATCGTAACGGTCGTAGTTGTACTCCGAACGTTTCACCCACACGTATTCCGCGCCGTCGCCCACCTTGCGTATTGCACCCGAACACTCCACCTCGGGCCACGTCGCAAGGGCCTCCTCGGCGTTAATGCGCGACTCGAGAGGTATCCACCCGTCATAGTGTCTCGACAACAGGATATATGTACGGTCGGAGTCCCGAATCGAACGGTTGTAGGTAACATCGTAATACACCTGCGACATTATCACATAGAAGGCCAGAAACGCCAGCGTCATGCCCGCGATGTTCAACACCGAGGCCATCTTGTAACGCCGCAGCGTCGTAATGAAATTCTTGAATGCTATTTTCATCTTTCAAATTGCAATTTTAATCGTTTCCCCTCTTCAGGGAGTCACGTCACTCGCCGCCCAGCACGCGCGAGGGGTTCTCGTTTGCGGCGCGCCAGCTGCGCAGCGTAACCAATGCCAAAGTTATGGCCAGCACCAGTGCCAGAGCACCGAGGTATATGAGCCACGAGATGTCGGTGCGGTTTACGAAACGCTCCATCCATCGGGCGACGACATACCACGCCACGGGTGCCGCCACAACGAAACATACGGCCACGATGAGGGCATAACGTCGGTTGAGCATCCAGATGATACCCGAGGTCGAGGCGCCGAAGACGCGGCGCACGGCGATCTCGCGGCGGCGGTGCTGCGTCTCGAAGAGGACGATGCCGAAGACGCCCATCAGCGAAATCACCACCGACAGCAGCGCGAACAACGACACCAGAACGGTCTGACGTTTCACTTGGTCGTAGAGGCGCGCCACATGCTGGTCAACAAATTCGATCGAGGGCTCGTCCGCCGCAGGGTCGAACTGGTGCACCGCCTTGCGGATGAAGTCGCACACGCGCCTTATGTCGCTGCCGCCGTGTACACGCACATAGAAAAAGCGCATGTTATCCGTAGCGCAGCCCCACGCCATGAACTGTTTGTTCTGCGACACGTCGTGCATCATAACGTCGTCCGTAATGCCCGCCACGCGGCCCAGAGTGAACAGGTCTACCACATGCAGATCCAGCGTCTCGGCCAGATAGCGGTTTACGACCACACCTCGGTTGCGATTCTCGTCCGAGGGTGAGAAACCCTCGCCGTCGATAAGGGGAATGCCCATCACGTCGAAGAAATTATAACGCACGTCGCAGTTCCTAACCTCGACAAAGATGTCGTCCACCCACCAGCTCTTCGTATTCTCGAGACCTATTACGTCGTCCGAAGCCGTGGTGACGGCCGCAATGTCGGGGTCGCTCTCCAGATACGACAGGAAGGCATTGCCGCGACCGGCAATGGTACCCGTCGACTCGAACGTGAGCAGGTTGTCGCGGTCGAAGCCCATGTCGAAGCGCATCATGTAGCGGTACTGCGTCCAGAAGGCCGCAGACACTATGATGAGGGCTATCGAAATGATGAACTGCACCCCCGTAAGCGCCAGACGCATGCGCCGTCCCGTCACCGAGCCGGCGAAGCCGCTCTTGACGGCCAACGAGGCATTGAACGAGGTGATGTACCACGCCGGGTACAACGACGAGGCCAACGCTATGACCACCGTTATCACCAGCACGAGCGCCAGCGCCGGCAGGTTGTCGGACATGGCCAGCGAGCAGGTCACATACTCCGCGAGGAAGCTCTCCTGCACCACGACCATAAGGTAGAGGGCCAGCAGCAGCGAGCAAAGCACCATCCCGACCGACTCGAAGAGGAAATTCCAACGCAGCGCCGAAGTCGAGGCACCGAAGACCTTGCAGATATTGACGGCGCGCAGACGCACGGGGATCATTGCAAAGAAGAAGTTCACGAAGTTGATGAATGCCACAACAACAATCAGCATCGCTATGCCGAACAGCACGGCCGTGCCGCTCTTCGACCCCTGCTCTACGGTGCCGAACTTCAGCGTTTGCCAATAATAGATATCACGGATGGGCACCAGCCTCACGCCATCGTCGCCGACATTCGGCTCGGTACGCTTCCAAACCTCGGCCAGAGCCTCGGGCGAGGCTCCCTTGCGCAGCTTGACATAGTAGGTGTAATTCACCCAGTGCTGCTTGTCGCCCGTCAGATGGTCGTCTCCCGCATCCATCGCGATATGCACGTCACCCATCATGGTATTGGGGGCGAAATCGGCATATACGCCCGCCACCGTCATGCGCCGCGCAGGTTTGCGGCCGGCATCGGGATCATCCTCTTTGGCTTCCATGTCGGGCAGATATACATCGTCGCCCGCATGCACCCCCATACGCTCGGCCAGCGACTCCGAGATAATGACGGTCTCGGGCTCCGACAGACGCCGCAAATCGCCCTCGACAGTGCGGAACGACAGCACGTCGAGCAGCGGCAGCGACATGGTCGCCGTCCTGTAATCGTAACGGTCGTAGTTGTACTCAGTGCGTTTCACCCACACATACTCCGCCCCCAATCCTTTATTGCGTATGGTACCCGAACACTCCACATCGGGCCACAACCCGAACGTCCTCTCGGCAACACCGCGCGACGCGAGAGCTATCCAGTCCTCGGTGAAGCGCGTCAGCAGGATATACGTTCGGTCGGAATCCTTGATCGAACGGTTGTAGGTAATGTCGTAATATACCTGCGACATTATCACATAGAAGGCCAGAAAAGCCAGCGTCATGCCCGCGATGTTCAACACCGAGGCCACCTTGTAACGCCGCAGCGTGGTCAGAAAATTCTTTATTGCAATCTTCATGGGTCGAATATTTATAGTGTTGTTTGTTTTACCATCCTTGCCCACGGACCGAACTCCGGCCACGCTAACGGCATCACAGGCATATATTTTTCATTTCGTAGGGTTTCGGCAGCCGCGGCGGCACGCAATCCGCCCACGGCACGGCCCGTGTACGATTCTTGCCCGCACACTATCATGTCGGACCGCACCCGCACATGAGAGCCCTCGCTGCCCGCGCATAAGCACGGGCAGGCGGCATCCCGAAACATCATTTACAGGCGGTTGCGCACGTCGGTCACAAGCTCGCCGTCGAAGAGGCAGAGCGTACGCGAGGCAAACGACGCGTCGTGCTGCGAGTGCGTCACCATGATCACCGTGGTACCCTCGCGGTTGAGCTCCTGCAACAGCAGCATAACCTCCTGACCGTTCTTCGAGTCGAGGTTACCCGTGGGCTCGTCGGCAAGGATCAGCTTGGGGTTGGCCACCAGCGCGCGGGCTATGGCCACACGCTGCTGCTGACCTCCCGAGAGCTGCTGTGGGAAATGGTCGGCTCGGTGCGAGATGTTCATGCGGTCGAGGATCTTCTTCACACGCTCCTTTCGCTCCGACGACTTGACGCCCAAATATATGAGCGGCAGCTCGACATTCTCCGCCACGTTCAGCTCGTCGATCAGGTTGAACGACTGGAACACGAATCCGATATTTCCCTTGCGGAACTTCGTGCGGTCGCGCTCGCGCAGCTGCCCTACTTCACGGTCGATCAGGTAGTATTCGCCGCTGGTGGGGTTGTCGAGCAGGCCCAGAATATTGAGCAGCGTCGATTTGCCGCAGCCCGAGGGGCCCATCACGGCGACAAACTCGCCCTCGTTCACTTCGAATGACACGCCGTTCAGCGCGATGGTCTCGATCTCTTCGGTAAAGAAACTCTTCTTGAGGTTTTCAACTTTCAACATTGACATAACTGTAAGATTTTTAATTGTTTTCTATTATTTTTTTGTATGTGTTTTTTCTTTGTGTCGGCCCGCCGCGACCGCCGCATCAGTGCTGTATGGCGTTTATGGGGTTCTCGTTGGCGGCGCGCCAGCTGCGTGCCGTTACCGTCAATGCCGTGATTGCCGCTACGATCAACACGGCAAGCACGAATACCCACCAGTGCATCGGCATGCGCGTGGCGAAGCCCTGCAGCCAGCGGTCAACGATATAGTAACTTATCGGCAGCGCGATGACGGTACATATACCCACGATGCGCAGGAACTGCATGTTGAACATCTTGAGTATCGACCCCACCGAGGCGCCGTTCACGCGGCGTATGCCGATCTCCTTGCGGCGGTACTGCGTCTCGAAGAGCACCAGACCGAAGACACCCAGCATCGAGATCACGATCGACAGCAGCGAGAAGGCCGCGATAAGACGTGCCAGACGCTCCTCGGCATCGTAGTATTTGCCCAGCTCCTCGTCGAAGATCTTGACATACACCTTGTCGGCCTCGAGCGAGGGGTCGAACGCCATGACCGTATCACGCACATAACGTATGGCCTCGCGGATGCCCGTACCGGCCGCTATGCGCACATACACATGGCTCGGATAGTACCACGGCGACGAGCCGAAGACGTAGAAGCAGAAGGGCTCCACGCCGTATTGCAGAGGCTTGAAGTGGAAATCCTCGCAGAAGCCCACGATGTCGGTATTGTCGGCGTGGCCGTTCAGCTTGTCGTCGAGGGTAAACTCGAAGGCCCGCTTGGCGCTCTCGTTGAAGATGAAGACGCCGTTTGCACGCTGGTAGTCATCCTTCGTGAAGTCGCGCCCCTCGACCACCTTGATACCCATGAAGTCGAGGAAGTTCCACGCAACGGGATAGCTCTGGAACGAGATCCGCTTGTCCCTGAACTCACGCCCCCAACCCATGCGCTGCGGCGCCACGATGTCGCCCGCGCTGAATGTGACGTCGGTAACCATCGGGTTCTGGCGGAGCTTGTCCGAAAGGGCGTCCATCTGCTGGTAGCTGGTAATCGTGGGGCCGTCGACGGCCAGTATGCCGCCCTTGTCGAATCCCATGTCGTAGTTCATCATGTAGTTGTGCTGCATCTGTATGAAGAGCGTCACGATGATGAGCGATATCGAGATCACATACTGCACGCCCACAAGCGTGTAGCGCAGCACGCGGCCCGAACGCGTGGATTGGAACGAGCCCTTGATGACGAATGCAGGCGAGAAGGAGGTGATGTAGAATATCGGGTAGAGGCTTATCAGGATACCCGCCACGACGGCCACGGCAACGAATCCCAGCGCCAGCGGCAGGTTTTTGCCTATGGCTGCCGAAGTAGACAGGTAACTTGCCATCTGCGTGTCGTTGAAGATCACCACAAGGCCGTAACCTACGGCCAGACCAACGACGAAGAGCCCCACGGTCTCTGCCACGAAGCCCATACGCAAGCGGGCGTTCGAGGCGCCGAATATCTTGCGCGTATTGACGGCGCGGATGCGCACGGGAATCAGCGCGAAGAAGAAGTTGATGAAGTTGATGAAGGCGATAACTATTATCAGCACGGCGATACTCAACAGCGTGTATGTAGTGGTGATGTTGCCCGTCGGGCCGTCATTGCCCTCCGTATCGCGCGAGAAGTATATGTCGCACACGTTGTTCAGGCGCGGCGCATAACCGGCTATTTCGCGTTCGATCTCCTCCTGCGTATAGCCTTCGTTAGCAGCCTGTTCGCGCCAGTGATCCGCCATCTTCTTCTCCACGGCCTCGGGCGAAGAACCGGGCTTAAGGCGCAGGTAAAAGGGGTCGTTCCAGTTCGAGCGGTCGTGCTGCTCCAAAGGAATCATACCCATATACATATCGTTCTTGGCCACGCTGCTCGGCTCGGGGAAGTCGCGGTATATGGCCACGACGGTGAGCGTATGGCTGCCCTCGGTGGCGCCGCGTCCCGAGTGGATCACATCCCCGACATTTATACCGTAGCGTTTGGCCGCCGACTCGGATACGACAGCCGTATAAGGCCCGATAAAGTCGTCGAACGATCCGGCCACACACTCGAAACAGAAGACATCGAGACCCGCACGCTCACAGTTTGCGCTGTTCATCGTGATATTGTCGATCGTGTCATTGCGACGGATCGAGTAGTCGCGGTTCGTATAGCCATCGCAGCGGAATGTCGCCGCAGCCGCCACCTCGGGGATACCCTGACAGTATTCTACCGGATTGTGACGGTTCCATGTCGTTCCCCAGCTGCCGTCGGTGTACCAGCTCGGATACTCCAGACGGTATATGTCGGCGGCGTCGGGCAGCGAGCGGTTGTAGGAGAAGTCGAAGACAACCTGCACCAGCATCAGGTAGGCCGCCGCAAAGGCCAGACCCATGCCCGCTATGTTCAGCACCGACGAAACCTTGTATCGGCGCAAAAGCATAAGAAAGTCGTACAGCATAAGCGTAAAAGTTGTTTATTGTTATTCGTTTATCGTCTGTTATTTAAGTATCAGCACATCGTGGTCGCCGAAGTTGTCGTACGACGAGGTGATCACGCGCTCGCCCGCGTCGAGACCCTCAACGACCTCGTAATACTGCGGGTTCTGGCGGCCGATGCGTATCTGGCGGCGGTGCGCCTTCTCACCCGAGGCGTCGACAACATATATCCACGAGCCGCCCGTCGACTGGTAGAACGAGCCGCGCGGAATGAAGATCGACTCGGTGGGCTGTCCCAGCTGCAGGTTGAGATAGTAGGTCTGGCCGCTGCGGATATTCTCGGGGATGTCGCCCGTGAATACGAAGTCGGCCTTGAACTGACCCTCGCGCACCTCGGGATAGACCTTGCGCAGAAGCATCTCGAAACGCGTCTCCTGACGCTCGAACGAGGCCGTCAGACCCATCGTCACACGGTCGATATAGTGTTCGTCGATCTGTGCCGTCACCTTGTAGGCCGACAGGTCGTTCACCTGACCGATAGCCGTACCCTGCCCTACCGACTGGCCGAGCACGATATCCAGCATACCCACCTCGCCATCGATCGGAGCCTTCACCTTGAGGTTGTCGACACGCTCGCGTATGAGCTGCATGTTGAGCGTCATCGAGTGGAGGCTCTCCTCCATCTGCCCCACCTGATTCGAGCGGAAGAGCGAATCCTGACGCTGCTTCTCGACGTTAAGCTGGCGCTTGTTCAACGCCAGTTCGTAGTCCTCCTTGGCCTGCAGCCACTCCTCCTGCGAGAGAAGCTCGTTCTTGTAGAGGCGCTCCTTGCGCTCGTAGTCGCGGCGCTTGCGCTCCACGTCGATATCCAGCTGCAGCTGCTCCTGTCGCAGCGACAGACGCTCCTGCTCCATCGAGATAAGGGTGTTGCGCAGGATATTCTGCTTCTCGGCGAGGTCGGCCTCCGACTGCAGGATCTGCATGCTCAGCGAGTTGTTCGACATCTCGATGATGACGTCGCCCTTCTTGACCTTCGATCCCTCCTCGGCCACGATGCGCTCCACGACGCCCGACTCAAGGGGCGAGAGCTGCACCGTCGTGATGGGCTGCACGGTGCCCGTCAAACGTACGTAGTCGTTGAACTCGCCCGCCTCGACCTCCGAGACGGTAACCACGTCGGCATCCACGCGCAGCGTAGAGGCCTTGTCGCGCAGCAGCAACCATACGACGAATACAAGAAACACACCGCACAAGGCATAAGGGATGTTCTTCATCTGCAGGAGGGCTCTCCAGCCCTTCTTCTTTTCGATCTTGATATCCATAACTTTATCTTTTTATTTATTCGTTTGCGATTGAATGTTGTCTAATCTGCGGCCCGCGCTACCGGCGGATCAGAGGCTCGCCGTTGTAGTAATCCACCATGCGGCACTTGATGATATACTGCAGCCGCGCCTGCAAAAGCTCGGAACGCGCCTGCAGCAGATTGTTGGCCGCCGTCTGCAGCTCTATGACCGAGACCATACCCTCGGCGAACTTCTGCGACACGCTGCGGTAGGCCAGCTCGTTGGCATGCACCTTCTTCTGTCCCTGCACGTACTGCTTGCCGTAGTTCTGCATCTCCTGATAGGTTTTGGTCACCTCGTTCTCGAGCGTGCGCATCGTCTCCTCGTGCTGCAGCATGGCGTTGTCGAAACTCAGCTTCGCCTTGTGTTTCGAGACGCGGCGGCTCAGACCCGAAAAGATGGGTATCGACATCGACATGCCGATATACGATCCGCGGTTGTTGTACAACTGACGGAAGAAATGGTCATATCGCGCACCGTCTCCCAGATCGGTGTAGTAGTTGGTGCTGTAACCTCCCGACAGGCTTATTGACGGCAGATAACCCCCCTTGGCCGTCGAGTAGTTGATCTTATAGTAACGGTTGTTCATCTCGGCCGAGCGCACCTTGGGGTTGTACTTGAGGGCGTACTCCAGAACCTGTGACAGCGGCTCGCCTACCATGATGCCGTCGATGTTTACTTTGGTATTCACCTCCAGCGGCTCCCCCTGCGGGTAGTTCATCACCTTGCGCAGGGCGATGCGCGCCAGATCGAGATTGTTCTGCTGCTGCGTGAGCATGTAGTCGTAGTTGGCAACCTGCGCCTCGATCTCCGCCACGTCGGCCGGAGCCTTGTCGCCCAGCTCGTAGTGCATCCGAACCTGCTCGAGCTCCTTGCGGCTCGTGGCCAGCTGCTCGCGCGCAATCTCGACAGCACCCGTATAATATACCACGTCGAAATAGGCCGCCATGGTGTTCATCGCCACCTCGTCGCGCGCAAGTTGCAGATCCTCGGCACCCTTGGCGCGAAGGACCTTCGTCGCACGGATCGAGTTTATGGTCGAGAGTCCGTTGAAGACCGTCATCGATGCCGATATGCCGTACGAGTTGCTGAAGGTAGAGGTAGTGGTATAGGTGTTGGTCTCGGGGTCGATCGAACGTCCGAAGCTGACGTTGCCGCCCGTCGAGGCCCCGATCGACGGCAGAGCCGACGCCACGGCGCTGATGTAGTCCTGACGCGAGCTCTCCAGCGAATTGACCTGCTGGCCCACCGTCGTCGAATGCTCGACGGCGTATGCCATGCAATCCTCAAGCGACATGGGCTCCTGCGCATGCAAAGGTGTCAATAAAATAGACACTGCAAAGGTGAAAAATGCTTTTTTCATATCTGTTTTCAATTGTTTTTCCGTTTGCCCCGATACGTGCCAAAGATGTGCCATTAGAATTAACATATTGTATGACAGCATATTATCAAAACAGCCCTCTCAGAAAACTGTCTAAAATTTTGACACTGCAATAAATTTTTTTGACATTCGCTCCTTTTACGAGTATCTTTGTGAAAAAGATTTGCGATGGCAAAACAGGGAAGCATACTCATCGTCGACGACAACAAGGCGATCTTGTCTGCCGTGAAGCTGCTCGTGGACAAATATTTCGAGAAGGTGCTGACACTCTCGTCACCCAATTCGCTCGTCTCGACAATGCGTACGGAGCGTCCCGACGTCGTGCTGCTCGACATGAACTTCAACGCCGGCATCAACACCGGCAACGAGGGCATATACTGGCTGCAGCAGATCCTCGACCGCTACCCTTCGACCAAAGTGGTGTTGTTCACCGCCTATGCCGACATCGACCTTGCGGTCAAGGCGATGAAGATGGGAGCCGTGGATTTTGTGGTCAAGCCGTGGGACAACGAGAAACTCATCGCCTCGCTGCGCAACGCCTACCGTCTGGCCACGCTCCGCACCGACTCCGGCAAGAAGAGCGCCGGCACCACCGGCAACAATGCCACGCCCATGCTCTGGGGCACGAGTGAGGCTATGGCACACATACGGCAGATCGTCGACAAGGTCGCCGTCACCGATGCCAACATCCTCATCACGGGCGAGAACGGTACGGGCAAGGATATCCTCGCGCGCGAGATACACCGTCTGTCGCTGCGCCGCAACGAGCCTTTCGTCGACGTAAACGTCGGCGCCATCCCCGACACGCTCTTCGAGAGCGAACTCTTCGGACATGTCAAGGGGGCCTTCACCGACGCACGCAGCGACCACGCGGGCAAGTTCGAGACCGCCTCGGGCGGCACGCTCTTCCTCGACGAGATAGGCAACCTGCCGCAACACCTTCAGGCCAAGCTGCTCACGGCGCTGCAGAACCGCAGCATCATGCCCCTTGGAAGCAACTCCCCGCGTGCGGTCGACATACGTCTCATCTCGGCCACGAACCGCAACCTGCAGGCCATGGTTTCCGAGGGGACGTTCCGTCAAGACCTGCTCTACCGTATCAATACGATACATATAGAGCTGCCGCCGCTGCGCCGCCGCAAGGAGGACATCATGCCGCTGGCGGAGATGTTCCTTACGCGCTATGCCGACAAATACGGCAAGATGGGCCTTACCTTCGCCGCCGCCACGGCCGACTGCCTCACCTCGCGCCGCTGGGTGGGAAACGTACGCGAGTTGCAGCACGCCGTCGAGAAGGCCGTCATCATGAGCGACGGGGCCATAATACGTCCCGAAGCCTTTCCGTCCTCGGCCGCCGAGAGTGCCGCCGCCAATGAACCCGACACTGCGGACACGACGCTCGAGGATATGGAGCGCCGCATGATCCGCCAAGCCATCGCCGCACACAACGGCAACCTCACACTCGTAGCCCAACAACTGGGAATAACGCGACAGACGCTCTATAACAAGATCAAGCGCTACGGGTTATGAAAAAGCGCAAGATTCCATACAACCTCATCATCTTCGACATCGTGCTCATCGTCGCCGCCTCGGCCGTCACCACGGCCGCGCTGCTGCTGAGCAAGCACTCGATACTCATCGTGGCGGTGCCGATGTTCGCCTATTCGATTCTGTCGCTTTTCAACATATATCAGGATATAATCCGCCGCATATCGTTCATCTTCAATGCCGTCAAGAACGACGACTACTCCTTCCGCTTTGCCGACACGCCCGCCGTGACCGACTTTGCGCTGGTGAACTACTCGCTCAACCGCATAAAGGAGGTGCTCGACTCGGCAAAACTGCAGATACGCGAGAAAGAGAAGTATTTCGAGCTGATCATGGAGTGTGCCAACATAGGCATCATCACCGTCATGAAGAACGGGGCCGTGGTACAGGCCAACAGCAAGGCCACCAACCTGTTCGGACTCATACGCCTCTCGCACGTCAACCAGCTGCGGCCCATATCCGAGACGCTGGCCGATGCCCTGATGCGCATACGTAACGGCGAACAGACACTCGTGCGCTACGTCAACGAGACGGGCGAGATGAGCCTCTCGTTAAACTGTTCGGATCTGAAGCTCGGCGAACGCGACCTCCGCGTCATCACCATCGGCGACGTAAACAACGAGCTCAACGACAAGGAGATCGAATCGTGGGACAAACTTACGCGCATACTCACCCATGAGATCATGAACTCGCTGGCGCCCATAACATCCATAAGCCATACGCTGCTGACGGCGGCACCCGACAGCGAGGAGATGCACAGCGGCCTGCAGACGATACACGACACGAGCAAACGTCTGTTGTCGTTCGTCGACTCCTTCCGACAGGTCACGCGCCTGCCGACGCCGCAGAAGGCGCCCTTCTATCTTCTCGAACTGGTGAACGAGGCGGCCTCGCTGAACGACCTGCACGACGAACAGTTCGAGACCGACATCGAGCCTGTCGACACGATGCTCTATGCCGACCGCATGCTCATGTCGCAGGTGATGGTCAACCTTATAAAGAATGCGCGCGAGGCGACCGCACAGCTGGGCGCGGCGCGGCGCATACGCGTACGTTCGTTCATCGACGAGAACGAGAGGGTGAATATCGAGGTGAGCGACAACGGCGCCCCCATCCCGCCCGAGATCGCGGAGAACATATTCACACCCTTCTTCTCGACCAAGAAGGAGGGGTCGGGCATAGGTCTGGCCGTATCGCGACAGATCGTGCACATGCACGGCGGCACGCTGCGCCTGACACACAACCGCGCCGGCCGCGTGGCCTTCACCATCGTCCTCGACTGACCTCAACCTCCGCGCGACCCGGACTCTATACAACAGACAGGGCGCGAATCCCATTCACAGATCTCCGCGCCCCGTCCTGTCGTCATTCATGACGTCACTCCACAGTCACATTCTCACAACTGCGCATCTGGACAGCCTCGTCACACCCCTCGATACGGTTGCCGCGTACCTCCACATTACGGGCATTGCGTATGGATATTCCGCATGCGTTCCCATCCGTGCCGCGTATCGTGTTGCCGATGATGCGGATGCCGTCGTGCAGCGTTGTGCCCTCCGTATCCGGAGCGCCTATGACGACAGCTATGCCCGAGGCTCCGTACTGACACCCTGCGCCCAAGCCGCAGTCCGTCATGACATTTCGCTCTATTGTCACGTCGGCGGCATGCGTACCCTCCTTCCATGACGATTCGGCGCCGACATGTATGGCCGTACCTGTGCATCCGCGGAAGATATTGTCCTCGATCCTCACACCGCGGGTCTTGGCCAGCACGCCGCGCGCCAGATTGCCCCACACGACCGAACGGCGGAACTCCAGCCGCGGCAGCTTCGTAACGTTGAACAGATAGTAATCCCCGAACGCCTCGGGCACGGCGTCGCGCAACCGCACGCTGGCATCCGTATCCCCCTCGTTGTAGAACACCTCCACGACCTCGGTCTCGCCGACGGGCTCGAGAGTAGATATACGTACGATCTCCATCCTGTCACCCACTCGCGGCACGTCAGCCACCTGCGCATGGGTGAATGTCGGCGCACGCAGCTCGAGCGACACGGTATCACCCTTGACGGCAGCAATATCGTGATAGTATCCGTGGACGTTCGTGGCGTCGTCACCCTGTCCGCGGAATAGGCATCCGTCAAAGGAAATTGTACCCTCACAGCATGCGAAGTGCGTGGCGTCGGTATTTGTCGAGAAGTCATATCCGTCGGCGGGAACCACCGACAGCCGCCGGATCGTCACGTCGCGGCTGTCGAAACCCACGATACCCATTCCGGGCTGTGAATGTATCGTGACGCCCTCAAGCAGCGTATTCGTACTGCGCAGCAACAGTATCGCCGGCCGGAAATGGAACGAGTGCGGCGCCGCCACGGCAGCCCCCACCATCCGTTGCGGCAGCGAACCGCCGAACCTCACACAGTTGTCCCCAAGCAACTCCCTTTCGGGAAAGTAGAACGGATCGCGATATATTCCCGCGATGCTGTCATCCCAGAGCATAAGCCGCGGGATCGGCATCTCGGCCGTAATCATACGCTCTGAACGGAAGCGCACGGTGAACGATCCGTCATCCACGGACGTAACCACACCCTCCGAGAACGGCTTGCGCAAATAGTCTATCGTCAGGCCGCGGAGCGAGAAGTTACGGCAGTCGACAACAGAGACAGGCTCCATCCACCCCTCACACATGAGTACGGCGCCGCGTGCCTCCACGGTAACATCCTCGGCGCCCGTAAAGTCGAGGCCCTTCACATAGGGATAATACGGTTTGAATATCACCTCTTCCGGATTAGCCCCCATCTTGCCTGCAAGCACCTCCTCTTCGAGTCGTTCGGCCTCGGCGTCGCGCAGGCGATACACGCCTGCCGGCATCACAAGCGTTGTGCCGGGGTGCGTACGGCAATACTCAGCGGCACGGCGCAAGGCTCGCGTATCGTCCCTGCCGTCATCGGGCTCGGCACCAAAGTCGGTAACATTGACAACCTCTCCACGAGGCCGCCCTCCGCCGTCTGCCGGCATCACCGACGCCGACGTGCGGCCTGCAGCAAACACTGCCGCAGCAAACATAATGAATCTTACGTATCGCATATATATCATAAAAATATAAATTCTCAATCCACCTGCAATTTGTACCCGACGCCGCGGGCATTGATTATGCTCACCGACGGCGCCTCCGAGAGGCGGTGCCGCAGCTTTGTGATGAATACATTGAGGCTGCGGGCGTTGAAATAGCTGTCATCGCCCCACACCTCCATGAGGATGGTACGCGTATCGACCACCTCGTTCATGTGACGGCACAATATCGTCAGCACACGCGCCTCACGGTTCGGCAGCACGCACGTCTCGCCCGATGGCCCCGCAAGTGTCCAACTCATCGTGTTGAAACGGTAACACCCCAACATAAACTCCACGGGTGCCGACGCCGACTTACTGCCGCGTGCGGCCAGAGCCCGCACCCGTGCCAGCAGTTCCGTCATGGCGAAGGGTTTGCGAAGGTAGTCGTTGCCGCCCGTGTCGAAGCCGTGTACCACATCGTCGGCCGACGAGCGCGCCGAGAGGAAGAGTATCTGCACGTCGGCGTCGAGTGTACGGATACGCTCGGCCAGCGTGAAACCGTCCATCACGGGCATCATTATATCCGTCACCACCACCTTCGGTGCGAGGTCGCAGCAGAGCCGCAGCCCCTCGCGGCCGTCCGCAGCGCCGGCGCACGTGAATCCTGCGGCGCGCAGCGCGTCGCATACGATACGCAGCAATGTCGGCTCATCCTCCACAACCAAAACATCTACCTTACTCTCTGCCATAACGCGGTATTATGATGAAAAACTTCGATCCGCGGCCCGATCCGCCACTCTCGACGCGGGCGCTGCCGCCATGCCGCTCGGCCACCGTACGCACATAATACAGACCCAGCCCGAAACCCTTGACGGCATGCAGGTCCCCTGTCGGGATGCGGTAGAACTTGTCGAAGACGCGTTCAGCCTCGCCGCGGGCCATTCCGATACCGTCATCATCGACCTCGAATATCACATTACCGCCATCGGCGGCGGCCCGCACCGTTATATTCACCTCGTCACCCGAATACTTGACGGCGTTGTCGACAAGATTGCCCAGCGCGTTGACCAGATGGAAGCGGTCGCAGCGCAGCGTCAGCCCCTCCTCGATGTCGGTCTCAATCCGAACGCTCTTGCCAGCGGTCATACGGTGCGGCCGCACGGCCTCCTCGACCAGATCCCCGGCGCGGCACTCCTCCGCAGAGAGGGTGAAGGCGTCGCTCTCCTCGACCGACATGCGCAGTATGCGGTCGACCATCGCCGCAAGCTGCCGCAGCTCCCGCTGCATGATACCTATATACTCGCGCCGCACGGCCGGATCGGACGCCATCTGCTCGAAGTTCAGAAGCGAGTCGCCCGCGGCGTATGCCACCGATATCGGAGTCTTGAGTTCGTGTGTTATGTTGTGTGTCAGATCGAGGCGCATGCGTTCGACGCTCTTGAAACGGAAGAGCGTCCGCACAAGATAGGCGAACACAGCCGCTATCAGCACCACGATCAGCACCGACGAGATGATGATGCCCGCCATATCGCCCAGCATCGACATATAGGGGTGCAGTGTACGTACCGTTACCGACAGTTTTTCTTTGTCGCTGTCGTTCTCTCCCGCTACGTCAAACTCCTCGCTCACCGTAAGGCACTGTCGGCCGTCGAGGTGCGAGAGTCCGTTCACCGTATCGGCCGCATGGTCGAAACGCCTCGTCTTGTCGCCGAGGCTTATCTCAACGTCGTAATCCCTCACGCCGCGCACGGCCAGCTCCCCGCACAGCAGCGAATCGACCGCGCCGAACGGCATACCGCCAAAGTCCAACACCAGCATGTCGATCGAACGGCCGTTGCGTCCGAGATTTATGTTTATCGACTGCACGGTATCGGCTTCCGCCCCCTGAATGCGGGTTATGACCAGCGAGTCGGCAACCGAGGCGCTCGTGCGTGTCACGCTGTATACCGACCGCGAGTCGAGACTGCTGCGATAGAGCGCCGTCGTCACCGCAGCGCGTATCTGGTCGGCGTATCGCTCTACGGACTGGCGGTAGAGACGCGTCAGCCACAGTCCCTGCATCAACGCCAGAGCCATCAGAGCGAAGGTCATCACCACCGCCACTATCTTGAACTCTCTTTTATTCATTGTGTGTCGTACGTCCGCAATCGATCCCCGAAAGCGGAATCCCCGAAACAAAGATATGAATAAATCCTCGGCCGCGCCATCCTCCGCCGCGCGGTTTAACACTATTTAACACTTCGGCCGGGGCTTTAACTTCCGATTAACACTTCGGAAGCGCTCCGCGGGCGAACTTTGCAGTGTCAAACTCAAACACACGACAAAATATGAAAAAGTTAATCATTGCAATCGCCGCTATTGCCGTCTGCGCGGCAAGTCCCGAGGCTCGGGCACAGCAGACTCCGCAGAATATCGTTATCCTCGACTCCGAGCGCGGGGCCACATCCTACCAGACGGGGCCGCTGGAGCGCACCGAGGTGGGACGCGCAACACTCAAGTGCGCCTACCGCCTGCGCTGGGCCAAGGACCGCGCGCAGGACAAATGGGTCGAGCAGACATTCATCCTGCAGTGCGGCCCCTCGATGTCGAAGTTCTACGACCAGCGTGTGCGCGCCATCGACGACCTGTTGCAGAAATCGGTCCCGTCGGATCTGGAAACCAACCCTACGGCCTATTCGGGCGGCGACCGCCTTACGATATACCAGAATATGCCGGCGGGCGAACTGACACTCACGGATTCATTCTCGGCGGCATTTTACCGCTGTGTGGAGCCGATGCCGCAGATCGACTGGAGAATCGGCAGCCAAACGTGCGAGATTCTGGGCTACACGTGCCGCCGCGCCGACTGCGACTTCCGCGGCCGCACCTACACGGCTTGGTTCACGGAGGAGATACCTCTGAGCTGCGGCCCGTGGAAGTTCCACGGTCTGCCGGGGCTTATCATGGCCGTCGAGGAGAGCGAGGGCGACTATTCGTTCCGTATCGAGGGTATCGAGAAGTGCGACGAGGCTATCGACATCGACACGCGGCAATATATCGACTCCCAGCGCGAGAAGTATCTCCGCCTAAAGTATCAGTACCTGCTCGACCCGATAGGTTTCTTCAGCCGCAACAGCGGTATAAACATAAACATCACCAAAGAGGACGGCACACGCAACACCGAACTTGAGGAGCAGTTGCGCAGCGACTCGCTGACGTACGATTTTCTGGAGCGCGACTACCGCCGTTAACATTCGTTAACACTTGTTAACGGAGCATTAACACCCGCCAAGGGCCGATCGGAGTAACTTCGTGCAACGAAATCAAAACAAAATATCATTGCCATGAAAACGACTCTGATCACCCTTGCCGCCATACTGGCGGCCGTAGCCACGGCACACGCACAGATCGACGTATCCAACATCAAGTCCATCACCGTCAACAAGAGCGCCTCGAACGCCGCCGTGACAGGCACGCGCGAGATCGGCCGCTCGAGCCTCGAGTGCGTCTACAAGGCCGTCGCGCCCGAGCGCGGCAACGAGCAGGAGCCTGTACGTATGAAGGAGGACCGCATGATCCTACAGACGGGCGGTGCCGTATCGAAGTTTTACAGCTACTACAACTTCGCCAAGGACTCGCTGCTGAAGGCCGACCCGAACAATGCACTGAAGGCCGTCGAGCATAAGAACGGCACCGCCGCCTGCCTCTATACGGGTTATCCCGAAGCGGGACGTCTGACCCTCACCGATGCCGTAGCCTCGACATACTACACCTATGAGGAGAAGGTGCCGCAGATCAAGTGGACGATCGGCGACCAGACGCGCGAGATTCTGGGTTACAAGTGCCGCCGTGCCGACTGCGACCTCTACGGGCGCCACTTTACGGCGTGGTTCACCGACGAGATACCCGTTGCGAGCGGCCCGTGGAAACTGCAGGGACTCCCCGGACTCATCATGGCCGCAGCCGACGACGAGGGGCTCTACTCGTTCGAGATCATAGGTCTGCGCAGCGTCGAGCGGCCCGTCGAATTCACCGACCGCCGCTACATAGAGACCACGCGCGAAAAATACCTGCGTCAGCTGCACCGATACATGAACAACCCGATGGGATACCTCATATCGTCGGGCGAGATGATCATCACGACGCACGACGGCAGCGAGCCCTCGACCGAGAACACTATGCCCGAGTTCCTGATGATCGAGACCGACTACAAACACTGACCCGCACGGCTCCCAGCGACGAGGGCTGCGGCGGCAATATATGCGATGTCATTATATGTGATATTATTAAGACCATGAGCACATTATACGTAAAGATATTAGCCGCCGCGGCCCTTGTTCTCGCCGCGACAACCCTCCGTGCCCAAAACACCTTCCGCATCACTGGCACGGTCACCGATGCCGCTACGGGACAACCCGTCGCGGGCGTAGTAGTCAAACTGACCGATGCCGCGGGCGAGATTGCCGCCTACGACACTACCGACGACAAGGGCGCATACACCATACTGCGCACCCGAAAGCCCGAAGAGGGTTACTCCCTTGTATTCTCGATGCTGGGATACGCCACATGCACCATCACCCCTGCGGACTGGGCCGCCCCCGCGGATGCCGTCATGGAGGCCGCCGCAACGGCCATACGCGAAGTCGTGGTGAAGGCACCGCGCATATCGATGCAGGGCGACACGCTCTCCTACAACGCCAGTTCCTTCACCGACGCCGACGACAAGACCCTCTCCGACATACTCAAGAAGATGCCGGGCATCGAGGTCGAGGAGTCGGGCCGCGTGAAGTATCAGGGCGAGGCGATAAACAAGCTATACATCGACGGCGTGGACATGCTGGGCGACCGCTATGCGCTGGCCACGAAGAACATCTCGCCGCAGGATATCAAGAGTGTCGACGTCATGGAGAACCACCAGCCAAAGAAGATCCTGCGCGACGTCGAGTTCTCGGACAAGGCGGCCCTCAACATACGCATGGACGAGCGCACGCGCAACCAATGGTCGGGCTCGGCTACGGCTGCCGGAGGCTTCTCGCCCGCGCTGTGGAACGGTTCGCTCTTTGCCATGTGTCTGGGCAAGCGATTCTCGACGATAAACTCCCTGAAGAGCAACAACACAGGCAGCGACATCGGCGCCGAGACCGGCATAACGGGTACGGGTGCGGGCTACGCCCTGCCGCAATATATCTCCACAGGCACCTCGGCCGCACCCATAGGCAGGCTGCGTACACGCTTCAACACCTCGCATCTGGTCAATACGGCCAACATGCTCCGACTCGGCGAGGACTATACGCTCAACATCGACGCATCGTACCTCTACGAGAGACTCACCTCCGACAATGCCTCCGCAACAACATATTATGTCGGAGAGGATTCGATCTCGACACACAGTGCGGCCCGCGCCGCCGACGCCGCCCATACGGTCGACCTCTCGCTGCGGCTGCTGGCCAACACCGACCGCACGTACCTCAACAACACCCTCACTGCGCGCATCGTACGGCGTGACGTATGGCGCAGCGACGAGGGCACCTATCCCAACATGCAGCGCGGCGACCTTCCGTCGTTGAGCATCGACGATAGGCTCGAGCTTACCAAACGCTTCGGCCGCCGCACCTTTACGCTGCGTTCCGAAAACGGATTCGGACGCACGCCGCAGACACTCTCTGTCGAGCGCGAAGGTTCGCAACAGTTGCAGACGATCGACGCATGGGCATTCCGTTCGGCCACGAACACATCCGTCACGTGGCGTTTCGGCCGCTGGGGCATAGGACTCAACGGCGCCTTCACGCAGATCGTACGCTCACTTCGCTCCTCCCTTACGGGCCTCGGCGACACGGCCGGCGCAACCGACACGACTGACCCCACGGCCGATATTCAGACTGATATTCAGACCGACAACAACCTGCGCCTTGCCCTGTCGCAGGTAGATCTCTACCCGTCGTTTACATACAATTCGCCCGTAGTCAAACTCTCACTCAATGTACCGTTGTCGGGCTATTTCTACTCCATTGCCGACCACATGGCGGCCGACACGCGCCGCCGCTTCGATGACTTCACCTTCTCGCCGCTGCTCTCGGTGAAGGTCATAGCTACACCCATGCTCTCGCTCTCGGCCTCGGCATCGTACAACCGCGCCCCGCTCGACGAACAGAACTTCTACACGGGAGCCATCCTCTCCGACTACCGGTATCTGCGCCGCGGCTACGAGATCCTCGACAACGACGCCTCGGGCTCCTTCTCCGCCGGATTCGACTACAAGAACCCCCTCTCATCGATCTTCGCCAACGTCACGGCCGGACACACCCGCTCGCACCTGAATGCCGTCTCGTCACAGGACTTCGTCGGTGACTATATCGTCACCACGGCCGTCGCCGCACCTTACGACACCTCCTCGACATACGTCTCGGGAGGCGTAAGCAAGGGCATCGACGCCCTCAAGGGCAAGGTCGGCATAAACGCCTCGTGGACCCTCTCGCACGTGGGCATGATACAGCAGGGCGAATACAACCCCTACCGCATGCGCACGTTATCCATAGCCCCCACGTTCGATCTGCGGCTTCTGCGGCGGTGGAACGTAGCCTACACCCTCGCCTTCAGCCGCTCGCAGCTCGAGGTCGGGATGACCGAGATGCAATCCTCGACCACGACCCTCTCGCAGAGCCTCTCATCGGACATCACCCTCGCCAAGCATCTGCGCATAGGCATCGGGGCCGAGCACTATCGCACGCAGCTAACAACGTCTCGGTACAAGAATACGGTTCTCTTCGACGCCTCGGCCGCATATACCTTCGGCAACGGATGGGAGCTATCGCTCACGGCCCGCAACCTGCTCGACGAAAAGGAGTATGCCTACACCCTCTTCGACGCTTTGAGCCGTTCGTCGGCCTCGTTCGCCATACGTCCGCGCAATGTGCTGCTGAGCCTCTACGTCAAGTTCTGAGCATTCCAAGTACAATACGGCGCGGCGCAGAGATCTCATCTTACGGAGAGTCTGTGCCGCGCCTATATTTATTTATGCAGGTTACAGCGAACAGAAGAAAGGCACGAGAAACGGCACCGAGAAGTCAACCACCATACCGTGCGCTATCGAGACGAAGACCCACTCGCGGCCCGAGAAACGTGTGATTACGGGCAGCGTCGTATCCATCGTCGTCGCGCCGCCGGCACATATCGGTGCCAGAGGCGAGAACAACCGCACCATAAGCGGCGAGAGCAACAGCGTGAATATCTCGCGGAAGATATTTGCCATAAGGGCTATCGTTGCCAGCTCGGCCGCCACTTGCGCCCCCATCGAGGCCTCGCCCACCGATGCGATGAGTATCGACGAGAGTGAATAGTACCCGAATCCGCACCCTACGGCCAGCACCTGCGGCAGACTCCATCGTACCAACAACAGCGATACAGCCGCCGAAGCTGCGATCGTCCCGACGATCGTGGCACAGGGCACAAGCAGCATACGCGGCGATATGGTTCGCAGGATCTCGCGCAGGCGGCTGTCGCTGCCTATGCCCATACCGACCTGAAACATCAGCGCGAACAACACCCACAGCGACAGGCGGCTTGCCGAATCCCCCTCTGGCATCCATCCGAGCCAACCGGCAATGCACCCGACGATGAAGGCACCGACGATAATCATGCTACTCTTCATGGCCGGCGGCTGTTTTACGGTGTTCAAAGAAACGTCTATATACCACTCGCGCCGCCACGACGCTTCCCGCCGTTGCCGCGGCAGCTATGGCCAGAGCCTCGACGCCCAACGACGTAAGCCCCGCGATGACGGCCTTGTTGCCGCCTATCTCGCCACCCATGATAAAGAGCAGCGCCACGATTGTCGCCATTGTCGTCACGGGCAGCACCCGCAGGAACTTCACACGCCGCAGCAGCCGTCCGGCAGCTATGCCCGCCGCCATCACCAATATTATCTCGATCATAAAACAGCAGATTAAAAGCGACCAAAGGTAGTGCTTTTTCGCGCAACGCACAACCCTCCTCTGCCACATCAGCGCATACGGTCTATATATAATGTAAAGCGCGATCCCATCCTCCGGGCAGAAACATACGCATGCCGCCCGACAATTTTCCACATCTTCCCGCTGCATATCCATATATCTGGTAATAAGCATATTAACATAAAACAAACCGATACCACCGTATGCTCCGGAGAAAAAAAGTGAGAAAAAAATAAAAAAAGCACTACTTTGTGATGCAAAGTACAAATAATATATCTATATTTGCAGTACGAAAATATTCAACCATACTAAAATATCATCTACCATGAAAGAGACGATCAATGTAAACATCGCACAACAGGCCTTCACGATGGACATGGATGCTTACTCGGCTCTCAACGCCTATCTTGACGACATCAGCCGTCGTCTGCCCGAGTCGGATACCGAAACCATGTCCGACATCGAGGGCCGCGTAGCGGAGATCTTCCGCGAGAAGGTCCCCTCGCCAATGATGGTAATCACATACGGCGTTGTGCGCAGCACGATGGCTCAGATCGGCGCTCCCGAGGATTTCGGTGCCGCGAATCGTCCTCTCGACTCCGAGCAGCCCGGCCGCGAGGCTCCACGCCGTTTCTACCGCTCGCGTACCGACCGTTCGATAGCAGGCGTATGCGGAGGTATGGCCGCATATTTCGACATCGACTCGACGCTGCTGCGCGTGCTGGCCATACTCTTCATCTTCTTGGCCGGTTCGACACTGTGGCTCTACCTGATTCTGTGGCTCGTCATACCCTACGAACCCGAACCGGCAACACGAAATTACGAATATAAAAAATAATACGGAGGAAAAGTCATGAACGAAGAAAATGTAAAAATCCAGATGCGCAAGGGTATCCTCGAGTATTGCATACTCGCCATACTCTCACGCGGAGACTCCTATGCGCCGAAGATCATCGCCGAGCTTAAGGCCGCGCACATGATCGTCGTCGAAGGGACGCTCTACCCGATCCTCACGCGACAAAAGAATGCCGGACTGCTGACATACCGATGGGAGGAGTCGCCGCAGGGGCCGCCGCGAAAATACTACATGCTCACCGAAGCGGGACGGGCACAGCTCGCCGCTCTGGACGAGGCGTGGGACGAGATGGTGGAACAGATACGTATCATCCGCCACGGCAAGTAACCCGCAACGGGACTAACATAAATACAAACTGAATAAGATACAACACAAATAAATACGACAATGAAAAACACGATTCTTTCGATAGCAACCATACTGGCCGCCACCGCCATGACCGCCTCAGCCTGCACAGCAACCGCACACACCGCCGTCACCACTACCGGCATGAGCATACCGACGGATGCACGCATCACCGGCAGCGGCAATATCATCACCCGCCGCGTCAACATCGCTGACTTCTCACGGATCGAGACCTCGCGTGCCGTACATCTCGTCGTCGAGAAGCGCAGCGGCAGGGAGGCCATTATCGAAGCCGACGACAACATCATGCCATACGTCATAGTCGAGGTCGAAGGCGGCTGTCTCAACGTAGGCATCGACGACGATATAAAGTCGCTGAACAACGTAACGGTAAAGGTAACAGTCCCGAGCGACGGCAACATCTCGGCCATTTCTGCCTCGAGTGCTTCACGCGTAACCGTAGAGACCGAGATCAAGAGCCCGAAACTCATGCTGGACGCCTCGTCTGCCGCAAATATCAACATCACCAAGAGCGACGTGGGCACCTGCTCGATCGACGCCTCGTCGGCAGCGAATGTCGAGGGCGCAATCAAGGCCGACAACTGCGTAATCGACATGAGCAGCGCGTCGGATGTAAACGTAGCCCTGCTGGCCGTAAAATGTGACGTCACGGCAACGTCGGCCGCCTCGGCAACCCTCAGCGGCGAAGCCGGCGACATTGAGATCACGGTATCTTCGGCCGCCAAGGTCGACGCCATGGACCTGAATGCCCGCAACGCCGATGTCAGCGCCTCGTCGGGCGGTTCGATAAAGATAACCTGCATGAAATCCATCGACGCCAGCGCCTCGTCGGGCGGTTCGGTCAAGTATGCCGCCAAGGGCGACCTCGATTCCGAACTCAAGCACACCTCGAGCGGCGGCAGCGTAAAGAAATTGTAGCCATCCGCCACACACTTAACAGAGATACGGTCAACATAACATAAAACCCGATCCGTTATGAATGAAATCAAGAAATGCAGCATAGCCGGCGTATCGTTCACGCTCGAATACGACGCCTATGACGCGCTCAACGCATACATCGAGTCGCTCAACGACACCTACAAGGACGACCCTGCGGGCGAGGAGATCATCGCCGACATCGAGGCCCGCATCGCCGAGCTGATACTCTCGGCACAGCCCGCCGGCGCCATCATCGCCCGCCCGCTCATCGAGAACATAATCAAGCAGCTGGGCTCGGCATCGGAGATAGACGAGGATCACGAACACGCCGAGTATCAGGCCTCGACGACCGACCACAACGGCAATCCGCGCATTCCGCGCCGACTCTACCGCGACATGCAAAACCGCAAGCTTGGCGGCGTATGCGCCGGTCTGGCAAACTATTTCGACGTAGATCCCACATGGATACGTCTGGGCATGTTCGCGCCGCTGCTGCTCACCGTCTTCGGGTCGCTCGGATTTCACTGGCTGACATGGTTCATACCATTCACCTCGAACCTCTTCGGAGTATTCATCCTCGGCTACATCATCATGTGGTTCGCCGTGCCGCCCGCATCTTCGGCCCGACAGAAACTCGAGATGAAGGGCGAGCGCATCACCGCCCGCAGCATCCGCGAGAACACCCCCGCCACCACGGCTCCCGACGAACCCGAACGCACGCTTCTGGCAAACGTCGTATCGGTCTTAGGAAAGATCCTGCTCATCATCCTCAAGATCTTCGTCGTACTGCTGCTCATAGGCATGGTGCTCGGCACTACGGTATTGGGATTCGTCATGCTGTGCAGCATACCGCTCTTCGCGTTCGATTTCGTCACCGGACTGGCATTCCTATGCTTCATACTGGTGATAATCATACCGCTCATCGTTCTCATATACCTGTCGATCATGCTGCTCGTGGCGCACAAGCCCAGCGGAGGCTTCCTGCTCACGGCCCTCATCCTGTGGATCGTCCTGCTGGCGGGCATGACCGTCTCGGCCATCAAGTCGCCCGTACGCCTTCAGGAACAGATAGAGAACGCCTTCGAGTCGGCCTTCTCGAACGACGAGGATAAGCTCTATGACGCCTTCAGCGAGGAGGAAATCGCCGACTTCCATAAAAAGATAGGCGAGGAGTACGATCCCGACGCCGTGGAGCACAGTTATGATGACACGCTGTCGGATGGCGTAAAATCGAAGGTGACATTCACGCTCAACGGCCATACGGTCAATGTCATCACAAAGGCAGACCGGCAGTTGATCTTCTACGGCAGCAAGCACGACGTGAACCGGTGCAGCGAGAGCCTGCTCTTCGACGACGGGAAGACAAAATTCGATATCTCGGGAGGCCGTACGGTCATCATTGAACCGAACGACGAAGGATCGGTCGAGGTTACATGCGACGGAGAGAGCGTCGAATGTGACACCAAGGTCGAAACCGACGATGCGGGAGCTACCGTAACGTGCAGCTTCTCGATCGACGGCGTGAAGGTTCGCTACTCATGCGGCCCGGACGTGGACAGCGTCGACACGACCAAGGAGTACGTAAGGGATATCCTCGGAGCCTCGTCGGAGATAATGGACGCGGCAGGTGAGGCCATGGATGCCGCAGGCGAGGCCGGCAAGCAGGCTACGGAAGCCATGCAACAGGCCGGCGAGGCCATGCAGCAGGCAGGTGAGGCCATACAGCAGGCAGGCGAGCAGATACGGAAGGAGATAAAGTAGAGTCCGCAGCAGCCGGCAGATCCCGTTATCCGCCGGTCTGATCCGCCCACCTGAAAGAAAAAAATAAACCCCAACCATAAGCAATCTTGACGGGAGCCCGTCCGGCCTGAATGCCGGACGGCTCCTTTTTTATTACTTATAAGTTTTATTCCTCACACGGTTTATCACGCACGTACTCTATTCCCTCAACTTTTTACCCCGTACACGTTTTATCCCATCATACCTTTTACCCCCACACCCGTTTTACCCCGCTCACGCCTTCCCCACGCGCGGCACAATCATTGCCGCACATAAGTTACGGCCACTGCAGGAGAGGCATGCGATATTGTGTATTTGGTGAAAAATACCTATTTTTGCCGTGTCTGTTTCATCTTTAAAAGACAAGAATTATGGCTATCAAATGTATCGGTATTCTCACTTCGGGCGGCGACGCCCCCGGTATGAATGCGGCCATCCGTGCCGTCACTCGAACCGCCATCTACAACGGTTATAAGGTCAAGGGCATCATGCGCGGCTACCACGGTCTGGTCACCAACGAGATCGTGGAGTTCAAGTCGCAGAGCGTGAGCAACATCATACAACAGGGCGGCACCATCCTCAAGACTGCCCGCAGCAAGGAGTTCCGTACGGAGGAGGGCCGCCGCCAAGCATACGAGAACATGAAGGCCGCAGGTATCGACGCGCTGGTCGTAATCGGCGGCGACGGTTCGCTTTCGGGCGCGCAGGTCTTCGCCGACGAGTATGACGTTCCCATCGTAGGACTTCCGGGCACCATCGACAACGATCTGGACGGCACCGACGAGACCATCGGTTACGACACGGCCCTGAATACCATCATCGACGCCGTCGACAAGCTGCGCGACACGGCTACCAGCCACGAACGCCTCTTCTTCGTCGAGGTCATGGGCAACACGGCAGGTTATCTGGCCCTGAACGGCGCTATCGCCTCGGGTGCCGAGGCCGCCATAATCCCCGAGATGGAGACCAAGGTCGACCAGCTTGCCGACCTCATCCACAACGGCTTCCGCAAGAGCAAGAATTCGGCCATAGTGCTCGTTGCCGAGAATCCGGCCACGGGCGGCGCCATGGGTCTGGCCGAGCGTATCAAGAAGGAGTTCCCGGAGTTCGACGCCCGCGTCACCATCCTCGGACACATACAGCGCGGAGGATCTCCCTCGGCCAAGGACCGTATCCTCGCCTCGAGGATGGGAGCCATGGCCATCGAGGCCCTGAGCGAGGGTCAGCGCAACGTCATGATAGGCATCAAGAACGGAGAGCTGGTATATGTACCTTTCAAGAAGGCGGTGGCGCACACCTCACACCTCGACCTGAAGGGTATGGATATCGTGAAGATACTCTCGATGTAATCATCGCCCGACACCTACGCAGACAACACCCAAACACTCCCGCATGAAGAGAATAGCAGGCATAGGCAACGCCCTGACCGACATGCTCGTCAACATGCCCGACGACTCGATACTCGAGAAGTATTCGCTGGCGAAGGGTTCGATGAATCTTGTGGACGGAGAACTGCAGACGGCCGTCTCGAAGGCCGTGGCGGGCTCGCCCTACACCCTCTCGCTCGGCGGCTCGGCCGGAAATACGATCCGCGCCCTCGCCTCGCTCGGATACGACACGGGCTTCATCGGCGAGGTTGGACACGACACCACGGGTGACTTCTTCGAGCAGGCGCTGCGCAATCTCGACATCGAGCCGCACATCTTCCGCGGCACGGAGCGTTCGGGAAAGTGCGTGTCGCTCATATCGCCCGACGGCGAGCGCACCATGCTCACACATCTGGGTGCGGCGCTTGAGATGCGCCCCGAGATGATCGACCGCAGGCTCTTCGCCGGCTTCGACAGCCTTTATATCGAAGGTTATCTGGTACAGGACCACGCCCTTATCAGGCGCATAGCCTCCGAGGCCGACGCCGCAGGACTCGACGTGGCCATCGACTTGGCCAGCTTCAACGTCGTTGAGGAGAACCGTGACCTGCTGCGCGACGTGGTTGACAAGCATGTCGACATAGTCTTCGCCAACGAAAGCGAGGCTGCGGCATTTACGGGTGAGCAGCAGCCGCTCAATGCCCTGCAGGCGATATCGGAGATGTGCTCTCTGGCCGTTGTCAAGATCGGCACGCGAGGGGCCATCATCAAGCGCGGCAGCGAGGTCGTGCACGTAGGCATCATGGCCGCGGCACAGAGGGTCGACACCACGGGTGCGGGAGACTTCTACGCCGCAGGCTTCCTCGCGGGACTGTGCGACGGTCTGTCGCTACGCCAGTGCGGCACGCTCGGTGCCATCGCCGCAGGCAAAGTAATCGAGATCGTCGGTACCACCCTCGGCAAGGAGGCGTGGAGCGATATGCGGATGTTGTTCGAGCGCGTCCGAAACGACAAATACCTCTTCTAAGGGTCCCCACTATGGGGGGGGGCGCAAGCAAGGTGCCAGAGGTACAGCTTTCCCATGAATAAAATAAATGGATAAAAAGGGCTGAGCCGAACCAACAAAACGGCACGGGCGGAGATCTTTGCGAAAAAGGTCTCCGCCCGTGTCGTTATAATATCTCTGCCCGCACCTCAGCGCGGCAAAAGGCTGACAATACGAAGCGTTCTGTCGCCGCTCAGATCGACTGCGCGCCACGTCTTGCCTCACTCCACAGTCCGCGTGTGATACCACAACGCATAAGAATGAGATAACGGGCCTTGCTCCAGCGCAGCGTCACGAAGAACCATGCAGCTATTACGGCTGTCGCGGCCCACTTGACACACTCGGCGGCGCGCGTCTGCACTACACGGCGATAGAATACCGCCCGCCGCAGCTGGCTGACGCCTATGTTGTAGCTCAGACGCGAAAAGTACTCTTCGGTGAGTTTCTCCTCGGGGATGATGTGATACATGACGGCCCGCGGCGTATAGAAATATTTAGCCTCGGCCAGACGCAGACGCTCGAAGAGGTCGCTCTCCTCACCTCCCGTGAGCGACGTGCCCACACGCCCGAGCGAGACGTCGAATACCCCGTAACGCTTGACGGCGCTGCGGCGTATGGCCATATTTCCGCCGCCGGGGATATGCCCCTCGGGGAACTCGCGTATGCGGTCGCCCAGATACATCGTATTGGCTATGGGTCGCTCCGTGAAACACGACATCCACGCCGGACGTCCCGACGGATATACCGGCACGATGGGCCCTCCGCCCGCAACAGCCTCGGGGACCGTATCGAAGAGTGTGATATAGGCCGAGATGAAGGTCGGGGCGATACGTTCGTCGTCGTCGATGATGGCTATATATACACCCGTACTCTCGCGTATGCCGCGGTTGCGCGCATACGACAGACCCTGATTGTGCTCCTCGACCATACGCAGGTTGAACTGCGGGTGCGCGGCCGCAAACGCGGCGAAGCGCGCAGCCGTGTCGTCGGTCGAGTTGTTGTTCACCACGACACACTCCCATTGCTCGGCCGGCGCATCCTGCTCCACGACCGATTCGAGCGTGTCGATCAGCCGCGCGGCACGGTTGTAGGTGGCTATCAATAGCGAAAGCGTTATCATAGATCTCCTCTTTGGGAACAAATATAGGAAAAGTCGAGGGCAGAGACAAATATAAAAACCCGGTTTTTGATATCCGGCCATGCCGCGACATATCCTATATTGTTCAAATATAAGAAAATATGACCGAAACAGCAAATCGGAACCGCATTTTCTTACCCGACAGATATGCATTATGACCGAAAAATATGCAAAAACGCCCCCGACGGGAGTTTTCTTCGGTGCGCTGCGTGCGGCCTATTGTCCGGTTTTTTTGGTATCTTTGACTTTGTCTTAGATAGGGGCGCCTCGGCATAACCAAATCTGAAAACGCTGTTTTCGATTTGTTTCTGCTCTCGGCTTTTGGTATCTTTGCAGCCGTATAACGTCACACAATGAGTAGAAAAACAGATAACGACACCCCTTCGCTTGCACTTTCGCTTATACCGCTCGGTGTGCTTGTCGTATTCCTTGCGCTGGCCATACACCTGTTCGGCGGCGATGCCATCATGGGCGGCAGCCAGTTTTCGCTGCTGACAGCCTCGGCCGTATGCGCCGCGCTGGCAATATGGCGTTACGGGCGCTCGTGGCAGCAGCTCGAGGATACCATCGTCGAGAACATGCACAGCGCAACACCCGCAATCATCATCCTGCTGCTTATCGGCGCCATCGCCGGTACATGGATGGCAAGCGGCGTAATCCCCACCATGATATACTACGGGCTCAAGATCCTCCATCCGTCGATCTTCCTTCTGGCCTCGTGCGTCATCTGCGCCGTCATCTCGCTGCTGACGGGCTCGTCGTGGACCACCGTCGCCACCATAGGCGTCGCCCTTATGGGCATAGGCCGCGCATTGGGATTCGAGGACGGATGGATAGCCGGCGCCATAATCTCGGGCGCATACTTCGGCGACAAAATCTCGCTCATGAGCGATACGACGGTGCTGGCATCGTCGACGGCGCGCGTACCGATATTCACGCACATAAAATACATGCTGCTGACCACAGTCCCGTCGATGGCCATAGCCCTCGCCGTCTTCGGCGCTGCGGGTTTTGTCGCCGCACCCGACGACGCCATAGGGGTTCAAAGCATAGAGCAGGCCCTCGCCTCGACATATCGCATATCGCCGTGGCTGCTCGTAGTGCCCGTAGTGACGGGATTGCTCATAGCGCGCAAGTTGCCAGCCATAATCACGCTCTTCGCGTCGGTAGCCATAGCATCGGTGGCGATGGTGGCATTCCAACCCGATATCGTTGAGCACATAGCCGGTGCGGCCGAAGCGGGACTCGCACCTTTCAAGGCCATGATCCTCTCCGCCACGACCGACACGGCCGTCGAGACGGGTGATCCGCTGCTGAACGATCTGGTGGCCACGAGCGGCATGAGCGGCATGCTCGACACGGTGTGGCTGATCATCTGCGCCATGTGTTTCGGCGGCGTGATGTACGGCAGCGGCATGCTCTCGGCCATCTCGCGTCTGTTCCTGCGCATGGCCCACCGTACGGTCAGCGTCGTGGGTGCCACGGTCTCGTCGGGAGTATTTTTCAATCTCGTCACGGGCGACCAGTACATATCCATAATCCTCACCGGCAACCTCTTCCGCAACCTCTACGACAAGCGGGGGCTCGAACGGCGCCTGCTGAGCCGCAGCATGGAGGACTCGGCCACCGTAACCTCGGTGCTCATACCGTGGAACTCGTGCGGCATGACGCAGTCGACCGTTCTGGGCGTAGCGACGCTCACATACCTGCCCTACTGCATATTCAACATCGTAAGCCCCTTCATGTCGGTCATAGCGGCCGCCATAGGCTACAGGATATACAAAAAACACAACGACAACGATGAAGACACGTCTCGTAATATTTGACCTCGACGGCACGCTGCTCAACACCATAGGCGACCTTGCCGTCAGCACCAACCACATGCTCGCGCTGCGCGGCCTGAAGCAGCACACCTACGAAGAGTATTGCCATTTCGTGGGGAACGGCATCCTGCGCCTCGTGGAGCGGGCCCTGCCCGAGAATCTGCGCACACCCGAATACGTGAAGGCGGCGCGGCAGGATTTCCTCGACCACTACATCGACCACATCGACATCCATACCCGCCCATACGATGGCATTCCTCAGATAATTGAGACACTCGCCCGCCGCGGCGTTAAGATGGCCGTAGCGTCGAACAAGTTTCAGGAGGGCACCGCAAAACTCATACGCGAATTCTTCCCCGACATAGACTTCGTGGCCGTCTGCGGCCAGCGCGAGGGTGTGCCCCTGAAGCCCGACACGGCCCTCATAGATATGATCATCGACAAGGCGGGTGTCGGGCGCGATGAGTGCGTCATGGTGGGCGACTCGTGTGTCGACATGCAGACGGCGCACAACGCCCGCATAACGGCCATAGGCGTAAGCTGGGGATTCCGTCCCCGCACGGAGCTCGAAGAGAACCATGCCGACTACATAGCCGACACGGCCGCACAACTGCTTCAGATCATCGAATCGCTCTAAGCCACGAACGCAACCATACGAAAAAACCTTCGGTCCCGCTTGAGTCCGAAGGTTTTTCATTTACAATATTGTACACCTACTCCTTGACGTATAGCATATCGTCACGCTCCTCGAGGGGCAGGATTACGGCCCGCTCGGCCCCGCCCGGGGAGTTGGGGGCATGCATGACGATATTCAGGCCGCCGTCAAAGTCCCGGAAGAGCATCCCGTGGCCGCCGTTACGGCTGAACAGGGGCTTGGGGTGGTGGCGCCACGGCCCCGTGACCTTCCCCGTCACCGACTCCGAGACGCCGACGGCATATCCATCCTTGCCGAAGCTCGACCATATCATCAGCAACTTGCCGCCCGAAGTGCGGTAGAGGAAGCATCCGTCGGTAACGTAGCTGCGGGCGCCGTCCGCTGCGGGCGAGCCCGTAGCCCACTCGGCAGCCGAAGCGTTGAAGAGTCTCAGCGGCGTACCCGCACGCGCCGAAAGGTCGCGCGTAAGCTCCACAACCTTCATCTCACCGTCCATCACCTGCACCCACTCGTGGCAGTAGACCATATACGGTTTGCCGTCCTCGACCCAGAGCGTCCCGTCGAGGGCCATCTCATCCATCGGTGTGGCAGGCTCACGCTCCTCGAACGCCTCGAACGGCCCCTCGGGCGACTTCGACCGGAAGATCTGCGTGCCGCGCATCGTATAGGCCGGATGCGACGCCCGCTGCTTCTTCCACTCGATGTCGCTGTTTATCGTAGCGAACATGTAGTAATATCCCTTGTAACGGTGCACCTCGGGAGCCCATACCCGCCCCGTGATCCAATTGTCGGCCGGAACCGTCATCACACGCACGGGCCCCTCCCAATTCTCGAGGTCGCGGCTGCGGAATACCTCCACACCGCCACGCACCGTTCCATCCTCGGCATTGACAGAAGATGAGCGGTACATGTAATATACGCCCGACGAGGCATCGGCCACGATAAACGGGTCGCGTATGTTTATATCCTTGATGGATTGTGTTTTCGGCTGTGCGCATACCGTCACAACGGCCATACACGCGGCCATCGCCAGCAAAATTCGTTTCATGTTTTTCAGATTTGTTTCAGGTTTGTATCGGGTTTATGATTATTACTCTCGGGGTTCGATCCGCGTCTCGTAGAAACGCTCGTCCCTGTCCACGCATGCTACGGCTGCGATACGTGCCTTCGGGTTGCGCACCGTAAGCGGCCCGTCGGAGCGGTAGTTGCGCATGCGGCATCCGAACAACGACACCGTCAGCGGCCTGTCGCCCTCCACCAGCAGGAAATCGTCCGAATAGCCGTCGGCCGTCAGGGCGCCGTTGCCACCAGAGAAGGCCTCGACATTGGTGATGGCCGTATGGCCCTCACCCGTGATTATAATCGGATGTATCCCCTCGCCGCAACCCTTCACGTTGGCGATGATCGAGCCCTGCGCGATCTGCCAGTTGCGGTTGAAGGTGCCGCCGCCCGCCTTGTATATGCCGACGGTGACGCAGTCGAGGTTGAAGTTGGTAAGCTGTCCGTAGGTATCGGGGCCGAGCCATATTCCGCCGTGCGCTCCGAAGGTGAAGAGGTCAATCAGCTGCGCGTTGTCCGTGTGGTCGATGGCATAGGTATATGTCGGACGCGCTATGACGCTGTCCACAACCGCACGCGAGAAGGTGCGGCCGAAGAGCCGCATGTTCGCCGGGTTGACATGGCAGTGCAGGATACGCGGGATGTCGTAACAGTAGTCTATGCGTATGAACTCGCCGCTGAGCGGATATCCGTAGCAGTGCTCGAAGAGTATCTGCTCGCAGATGTTGTCCTGCCGCCCGCGGAAATCCATCGCCACATACTCTCCGTAGAAGGTCAGGCACGAAAGCGTCACGCCCTGTGTCGCGCCCTCGGGCGACATGCGTATCGTTGGCGGGTAAGCGATGATCTTCGACGGATCGTCGAAGGCCTGCTCGGGATACCAGAACTGTATGCCGCGCACCTGCGTTGCCGACTCCACGGTCAGGAACGGCTCCGAGGCGTCGGTTATGACGAAGAGCGACCCGACGGGAGCATTACGCTCGGGATGCTTCGTGCCGCGCCCCGTAGGCCCGTGCACGCCTATCAGAGAGACGTTCTGCCGCAGAAGGATGCCCGACGCAACGGGATAACCCTCGTCCGAGGGCTCGACAAAGAGCGCCGCCCCCGACCCTGCGGCCCAGTCTATGGCACGCTGCAGGTTCTCGGCATTCTGTTGCGGGGTGTTTTCGGGCAGCACGCCGAAGTCGCGGATACTGCGCATGGGCTGCGTCTGCGCCCGCGACTGCACGAAGGCCGCCGACAACAGCACCATAAGGATAAGCAAGGTTCGTTTCATGGTTCTATGGTTTTCGGTTAGTCTCTCTGCATACAATCCGATCCCGTCAGTTGCCGAGCAGCAGGCGCCCGAGCGAGGCGACATCCTGCGCCGTTGCCGTGGCGCCGTACTCGCGCATCTCCTCCGCCGACCCGTAGCCGTAGAGTACGCCTATGCAGTCTATACCCGCCGCACGCGCCCCCATGACGTCGTGCTTGCGGTCGCCTATCATCACCGTACGCTCCAACTCCCCCTCCAGATGGTTGCTCTGGATAACATACCTGACCACAGCCGCCTTGTTCGGACGCAGATGTTCGGGCGTGTCGGCCCCAATAAAGAGGAAGCGCCGCGCCAGATCGAAGTGTTCGAGCACCTGCCGCGCTATCGGGTCAGGCTTCGACGTGGCGACATAGAGTTTGTATCCAGCCTCCGTCAGACGATCCAGCAGGCGGTCGATACCATCATACATCACATTTTCGAAGAGCCCCCGCACGTTGTAATACTCGCGGAAGTATCCGCATGCACGCGCCGCCTGCACGTCCGTGAAGCCGTAGAAGTCACGGAAAGAGTCCATAAGCGGCGGCCCGATGAACTTGCACAGCGACTGCCGGTCCTCCACCTCGATGCCGCAACGGCGCAAAGCCAGTTGCGTCGCCGTCGTAATGCCCACGGCCGGATCCGTCAGCGTGCCGTCTATATCCCAAAGCAGGTGTTCGTATCTACTCGTTCTCTTTTCCATCTACACTATCGGAATTATCATTTTCGGCCGCCGCATCACCGTGAAAATATTCATACACGCCACGCGCACGCGCCGCCCCCACCGTCTCCGCCAGCTCGGCCTCTGTCGCGCTCCTTATCTTGGATATCGTGCGGAAACGGCGCATCAGTTCGTTCACACTCTTGGCACCGATGCCCTTTATATGTTCCAGCTCGCTGTCTATAAAGGCGTTGCTTCGTTTCTGACGGTGGAACGTGATGCCAAAACGGTGTGCCTCGTCGCGTATGTGGCACACGACCTTCAGCGGCTCGCCCGTTCGGCTCAGGTAGTAAGGCATCGGGTCGCCCGGGAAGAATATCTCCTCGATACGCTTGGCAAGGCCCACGATCGGCACACGCTTCTCGATACCCAGCTCGCACAGTACCTCGTAGGCGCTCGACAGCTGCCCCTTGCCGCCGTCGACGATGATCAGATCCGGCAACTCGGCCCCCTCCTCCAGCAGACGCGTATAGCGGCGGCGTACGATCTCGCGCATCGAGGCGAAGTCGTCGGCCCCGACCACAGTCTTGATATTGAAGTGGCGGTACTCCTTGCGTGAGGGGCGCCCGTCACGAAACACCACGCACGAAGCCACGGGATTAGTACCCTGAAGGTTCGAGTTGTCGAAGCATTCGATATGCCGCGGCTGGCGGTCCAGATGCAGTTCGCGCTGCATGGCGTTCATCAGCCGTTCGGTATGCCGTTCGGGATTCTTTATCTCGAGGTTCTTCATCTGCTCGGCCCGGTAGATACGCGCGCTCTTGAGCGAGAACTCCAGCAGTTCGGCCTTCTCGCCGCGTTTGGGCACCGTGAAGACAACCTTGTCGAAGAGCAGCGTCGTCGAGGGCAGCAACGGAACTATGACCTCACGCGAGAGGTCGTGCGAGATATTGTCCACGACGTACTGTATGGCCATCGTGAGCATCTCGGCCCGCGAGGTCTCCACACCCGGACTCAGTTTGACCGTATGCAGCGCCACGACCGACCCGTGCCGCAGGCGGATGAAGTTGCAATAGACCACGTCGTCGTCCTCCAACAGCGAGAAGACATCGCAGTCGATGATCTTGGCGCTGACGATGACCGAGCGGCTCTGGTAGCTCTCCAGAGCCTCGATCCGCTGTTTGTAACGCTGCGCCGCCTCGAACTTGAGCGCCGCAGCCGCCGCCTGCATGTTCTGCTCGAGGTAGCGGCGCACGGGCCGCAGGTCACCCCGCAGCACCTGCTTCACCATCTCGACCAGCTCGTCATACTCCTCCTCGCTCTGCGCCCCAACGCACGGGCCCTTGCAGTTACCTATATGATATTGGAGGCAGACGCCGTAACGGCCCCGCGCCACGGCCTGCGGCGAGAGATTGAGTTTACACGTGCGAAGCGGCACAACCTCACGTATGAATTCGAGGATCGAGTGCTGCATCGCCACCGACCCGTAGGGCCCGAAATACTGCGATCCGTCGTGCCGCAGTTGCCGCGTCGACTCCACACGCGGGAAGGGCTCGCGGCGGACGACGATCCACGGATAGGTCTTGTCGTCCTTGAGAAGGATGTTGTAACGCGGCTGAAGGGTCTTGATAAGAGAGTTCTCCAACAACAGCGCATCCTGCTCGCTGTTCACCACAAAGTGGCGGATCTCGACGATCTGCCGCACCAGAACCCGAACCTTGGGCGTATGGTCGCGGTTCTGCACAAAGTACGAAGAGACACGTTTGCGCAACGATTTGGCCTTACCTACATATATAACGGTACCGTTTTTGTCGAGGAATTGATATACTCCCGGCGAAAGCGGCAATGCGGCGACCTGCGCCTTGAGTGTATCCTGTTGTTGGCTCATGAATGCAAAGGTACTAAAAGTAGATGCTCAAGACAAACGCACGGGCGATTTTCGCACTGCGGGGCCGCTAAAGGCTTCGGCCCGTCACGACCTCGTCGACACGCCGGTCGAATGGCTCGCACGGCAGGTCGTCCACGATCTGGCAGCCGAAACATACGCCTATGCACCATGCGCGGAAACCCTCACGCGCAAGGTAGCGGTCGTAGTACCCCTTGCCGCGCCCCAGACGGCGGCCGTCACGCGTGAAAGCCATACCCGGAACTACCATAACGTCTATATCGGCGGCGGGGCACGCCTCGCCCCCCTGCGGCTCGCGTATGCCGTACGCGCCCGCGGCCAGAGAATCGGGACGGTAGTCGTAGAACTCCATGCGCGGCTCTCCCTGCGGGGTGTCCTCGACGCGCGGCAGTACGATGCGCACATCCCCGAGCCGCGCCGCCAGCGGGGCAATGTCTATCTCGTCGGGCAGGGGCGAAAAGAGCGCCACAACGGCTGCGCCGCGACGCCGCACGGCCCGCTCCAGAAGGTCGGTCGCACGCTGCGACTCAAGCTGCCGCTCAGCCGCATCCATATCGGCCGCAAGACGCCTTACACAGGCGCGTATCGTATTTTTTTTCATAACTTGAAACCTCAAAACACCATCTGAAAGATTTATGTCCCTCGCGCTATTGTTATTCTGCAAACAATTACTATCTTTGCGAGGTCTTGAGAAACATTTTCACAAACAAAAATAAACAAAATCTGAAAATTATGAGCTGTTTTTTATGCAATTCATCTCTCGGAAAGAAGCTGGTGATGAGTGTGACGGGTTGTTGCCTCGTTCTCTTCCTTCTCTTCCACATGTCAATGAACCTCGTGGCCATCATCTCACCCGAAGGTTACAACATGGTCTGTGAATTCCTCGGCGCTAACTGGTATGCATTGGCCGGTACGGTCGTGCTGGCCGCTCTGGTGGTCCTGCACTTCGTCTATGCGCTGATCCTCACCGTCAACAACTACCGCGCTCGCGGCAATCAGCGTTATGCCGTGACCGTAAACGAGCCGGGCGTAGAGTGGGCCTCGAAAAACATGCTCGTACTGGGCGTGATCGTAGTGCTCGGACTGCTGCTCCACCTGATCAACTTCTGGAGCAAGATGCAGCTCGTCGAGATCATGGGAGGCGAAAGCTCGATCGTAGGCGGAATGACGGTATCGGCACACGACGGCGCTACCCTCGTAGCCTACACCTTCTCTAAATGGTACTTCGTCGTTCTCTACATCATCTGGCTCGGCGCCCTCTGGCTCCACCTCACACACGGTATCTGGTCAATGTTCCAGACCGTAGGCTGGGCTAACGACACGTGGTACCCCCGCCTGAAGTGCATCGCAAATGTCGTTGCCACGATCCTCATCCTCGGCTTCATCGCCGTAGTGCTGGTATACTTCCTCAAAGTGTGCGTCGGCGGCTGCCTCCAATAAGAGCTTTTCACTTGAACAATTAAAAAACAAAGAATATGGCCTTAAAGTTAGATTCTAAAATCCCCGCCGGCGAGTTGGCTCAGAAGTGGAGCAACCACAAGGCGGCCATCAAAGTCGTGAGCCCCGCCAACAAGCGCAAGCTCGACATCATAATCGTAGGTACGGGCCTCGGTGGCGCATCGGCTGCCGCTTCGCTCGGAGAACTCGGATATAACGTCAAGGTGTTCTGCATTCAGGACTCGCCGCGCCGCGCCCACTCGATCGCAGCTCAGGGCGGTATCAACGCTGCGAAGAACTATCAGAACGATAACGACTCGATATACCGCCTCTTCTACGATACCATCAAGGGAGGCGACTACCGCGCACGCGAGGCCAACGTATACCGTCTGGCCGAGGTCTCGAACCTCATCATCGACCAGTGCGTGGCTCAGGGCGTACCCTTCGCCCGCGAGTACGGCGGCCTGCTGGCAAACCGTTCGTTCGGCGGCGCGCAGGTATCGCGTACGTTCTATGCCCGCGGCCAGACCGGACAGCAGCTGCTGCTCGGCGCATACGCCGCACTCAACAAGGAGATCGCAGCAGGCTCGGTCAAGAGCTACCCGCGTCATGAGATGCTCGACATCGTCATCGAGAACGGCGAGGCTCGCGGTATCATCGCCCGCAACCTCGTAACCGGTGAAATAGAGCGTTACGGCGCCCACGCCGTGGTTATCGCCACGGGCGGCTACGGAAACGTCTTCTTCCTGTCGACAAACGCCATGGCCTCGAACGGCTCGGCCGCATTCCAGTGCTACCGCAAGGGTGCCGGCTTCGCCAACCCCTGCTTCACGCAGATCCACCCCACGTGTATCCCCGTACACGGCGACCAGCAGTCGAAGCTGACCCTCATGTCGGAGTCGCTGCGTAACGACGGCCGCATCTGGGTTCCCAAGAAACTCGAGGACGTAAAGGCTATCCGCGAGGGCCGCAAACTCCCGACCGATATCGCCGAGGAGGACCGCGACTACTATCTGGAGCGCCGCTACCCCGCTTTCGGAAACCTCGTGCCGCGTGACGTTGCGTCGCGTGCCGCAAAGGAGCGTTGCGATGCCGGCTACGGTGTCAACGAGACGGGTCTGGCCGTATTCCTCGACTTCAAGACCGCCATCGAGCGTCTGGGCAAGGAGGTCATCAAGCAGCGTTACGGCAACCTCTTCGACATGTACAAGGAGATCACCGACGTGGATCCCTACGAGCAGCCCATGCAGATATTCCCCGCCGTACACTACACGATGGGCGGTATCTGGGTAGACTACAACCTCATGACCACCATCCCGGGTCTCTACGCCATCGGCGAGGCCAACTTCTCGGATCACGGCGCAAACCGTCTGGGCGCATCGGCCCTGATGCAGGGTCTTGCCGACGGATACTTCGTGTTGCCCTACACCATCGGCGACTACCTCTCGCACAAGATACAGGCACCCAAGGTCGACACCAACACCCCGGCCTTCGACGAGGCCGAGAAGGGCGTCAAGGAGAAGATCGCCAAGCTCTTCGCCATCAAGGGCAAGCAGTCGGTGGACGACATACACAAGCGTCTGGGCCACATCATGTGGGAGAACGTGGGCATGGCCCGCACCAAGGAGTCGCTCGAAAAGGCCATCACCGAGATCAAGGCCCTGCGCAAGGAGTTCTGGAGCGACCTGAAGCTCGTCGGTACGCCCGACTCGTTCAACGTGGAGCTGGAGAAGGCCCTGCGTCTGGCCGACTTCCTCGAGCTGGGCGAGCTCATGGCACGCGACGCCCTGCTGCGCGAGGAGTCGTGCGGCGGCCACTTCCGTGTCGAGCATCAGACCGAAGAGGGCGAGGCCAAGCGTGACGACGAAAACTTTGCATACGCCGCCGTCTGGGAGTACAAGGGTATGGACAAGGAGCCCGAGATGACCAAGGAGCCTCTCAACTTCCAGTTCGTACACCCCGCACAGCGCAACTACAAGGATTAAGCAATTTTGACGTTGAACTTTAATAACAATCGAACAATGAATTTCAAATTAAAGATATGGCGTCAAAAGGACGCCAAATCGAAGGGAGCATTCGAAACATACCACGTCGAGGGCATCTCGCCCGACACGTCGTTCCTCGAGATGATGGATATTCTGAACAACAACCTCGTTCACGAGGGCAAGGAGCCCGTGGCTTTCGACCATGACTGCCGCGAGGGTATCTGCGGTATGTGTTCGATGCACATCAACGGCCATGCGCACGGTCCCGAGCAGGGCGTAACTACCTGCCAGCTCTACATGCGCAAGTTCAAGGACGGCGAGACCATCACCATCGAGCCGTGGCGTTCGGCCGCATTCCCCGTGATCAAGGACCTCGTAGTCAACCGCAGCGCCTACGACCAGATCCTTCAGGCCGGCGGTTTCATCTCGGTACGCACCAACTCGGTGCCCGACGGCAACGCAATACCCATCCCCAAGAAGGATGCCGACGAGAGTATGGATGCTGCAGCCTGCATCGGCTGCGGAGCCTGCGCCGCAACCTGCAAGAACGGTTCGGCAATGCTCTTCGTGGCAGCGCGCGTATCGTCTCTGGCCAAGCTGCCGCAGGGCCGCGTCGAGGGCGCACGCCGTGCCAAGGCCATGGTCGCAAAGATGGACGAGCTGGGATTCGGTAACTGCACCAACACCGGCGCATGTCAGGCCGAGTGCCCGAAGTCGATCTCGATCACGCACATCGCACGCCTGAACCGCGAGTTCCTCTCGGCCAAGTTCAAGGACTAAGCCCGACCGGTACGCACTGTGCGGCATCGGCCGTCATGTGCAGAACATATCATCACAGCCGCAGCCGCACCCCTATGCAGGGCGTGCGGCTGCGGTGTTTTATAGCCGGAAGATGACCGATTTTTTACAATTTTCCGGTCATAGTACATATAGTTTTCGGCAAAGAAACCTCACGCGAGACTCTCAAACCATATTGTCACGCGGCGATTCACCCGCGCGGGAAGCCGTCCCGCCGCCGCGTTGGGGCGTTTGACCGACGAAGCGCCACAACACGGTTTTGCAGGTTGTTAATTTTGTGTCGGAAAGATTGCTCAAAGAGAAATAATCCGATACAGAATATGAAAAGGTTGCTTTTGACATTGATCTTCGCCGCAACTATGATCGCGGCACACGCCGAAACCGGCAAGATCACCTTCACCGTAACCGATGCCGCCAACGACCAAGGCATCGCAGGCGCCGTCGTCGAGATCTCACCCGCCGACAACGCCGAAAAGAAGAGCTTCTACACCTCTGGGTATGAGGGTACCACCACGATAAACGGCCTCGCGTACGGCAGCTACACGATGGTCATATCGTTTCTCGGATACGAGGACCTGCACTACGAGTTCAAGGTAGATGATACGACTACCGACCTCGGCCGCATCGCCATCACCGAATCAGCGACCAAGATCGAGACCGTCGTTAAGGAGGTCAAGACCATACGCACCTCGCAGAAGGGCGATACGGTGAGCTATAATGCCGATGCCTTCAAGGTTGCGGCCGACGCCGATGTGGAGGGACTGCTGGAGAAGATGCCGGGCATAACCATCACCGACGGCACGGTCGAGGCTCAAGGCGAGGAGGTCAAGAAGATCTTCGTCGACGGCAAGGAGTTCTTCGGCGAGGATGTATCGACGGCAATCAAGTCGCTGCCTGCGGAGGCCGTGAAGAGCATCGAGGTATACAACAAGCTGAGCGACAATGCCGAGTTCTCGGGTATGGATGACGGCGAGGGATACAAGGCCATCAATATCGTCACGCATGAGAACATGCGACAAGGCATCTTCGGACAGGTATATGCCGGTTACGGCTATCAGCCGGATACGGACGAGGTGACGGCCTCGAACAAATATATCGTCGGCGGTAATGTCAATTTCTTCCAAAACCGCTCGCGCCTGACCCTGATCGGGCTGCTGAACAACATCAACCAGACCAACTTCGGGTTCGAGGATATTCTCGGCGTCTCGGGCGGCGGCATGGGTCGTGGCGGCGGCATGGGCCGCGGAGTCGGCTCACGCATGGGTACGGCCCAGAGCGGTGTGGCAGATGTGGCCTCGATAGGCGCCAACCTCACAACATCGTGGGGCGAGAATGACAAGGTGCGCTTCGAGGGCAGCTACTTCTACAACCGCACCAACACAGACAACCTCTCGCAGATAATCAAGTGGTACGAGGCCCCCTCGCCTATCGATACGCTCTCGACGTCGGGCCTGTCTCAGACGCTCAACGCCAACCACCGGTTCAACGCCAAGCTCGACTGGGACATATCGGCCAACCAGTCGCTCATGTCGCGCACGAGCTTCAGCTATCAGGGCAACGATCCCGTAAGCAGCACATTCGGCACTCAGACCGGCGAGAGCGGCTACAACATCATCGACAACGCCTCGACGGGTCGCAACCGCGGATACAACATCTCGGAGGGATTGATCTACCGGGCCCGTCTGGGCAAGGCCGGACGTACGCTTACCCTCGACGGCAACATCAACTACTTCGACAACGGCGACAACGCCACATACAGCCACTCGAATATCGAGACTCAGGCCGTCACCGCCGCCGACGGCACGGTAAGTTACCAGCCCTTGCTGCGTTACCTCTACACGACGGCACCGTCGTCGACACTCTCGCTGCGCGCCAACATGACCTACACGGAGCCCATAGCCAAATACGCACAGGTATCGATGCAGTACAGCTTCTCATACAGCGGTCAGGACCGCGACAACAAGACATACATAGCCAACGACTCGTCGTACGACATCACGGGAGTCGAGCCCGACACGTCGCTCTCAAACGCCTATTCGAGCGTCTACACCACGCACCGCGTCGGCCCGGGCATACGCTACTCGAAGAACGGTACGACTATGACTGCGAACCTCTACTATCAATATTCGCAACTCGAGGGCGATACCTCGTCGGAGCGCATATCGCATGCGTACAACAACCTCACCTACTTCATGATGGGCAACTTCAACATCAACTCGCAGAATACGATACGTCTGTTCGTCAACTCGATGACCGAGAACCCGAGCATCACGCGCCTGCAAGGCATCTACGACGTATCGGACGCACAGTACATCTCGCGCGGTAACCCGCTTCTGAGCCCCTCGTACACCAACCGTATCAACTTCCACTATATCAACTCCAACGTCGAGAAGGGACAGACCTTCATGTGGATGTTCTCGCTGCAAAACACCTCGGACTACATCACCACCAGCACCGACTACAACACTACAATCGACGTGGACAACGGCGACGGCACCACCACGACATACAATCCGCTGCAATACACCACATATACAAATATGGACGGCTACTGGAACCTGCGCACCGATCTGAACTACGGCCTTCCCGTCGGGTTTCTCTCATCGAACCTGAACCTCCGTGCCGGCGTTTCGTACTCGCAGACCCCGACGCTGATAAACGGCGCTAAGAACATCGCCTCGACCCTGAGTTACAATACGGGTATCGTGCTTGGTAGCAACATCTCAGAGAACGTGGACTTCACCCTCTCGTGGAACGGCTCCTACTACGAATCCAAGAACTCGCTCGCCACGGGCGGCGCCACAAACCGCTACTTCAACCATACGGCTTCGGGCAATCTGAAGTTCGTACTTCCGGGCGGCTTCACCTTCACGGCCAGCGCAGCGTATAACCAGTACGTCGGTTTCACGAACAACTACAACGAGCAGTACCTCCTCTGCAACGCCTACATAGGCAAGAAGGTCTTCCGTAACCAGCTGGGCGAGATCCTCATAGGCGTGAACGACATCTTCAACCAGAATACCGCGTTCGCCCGCACCACCGGATCGGGATATACGCAGAATGCATGGAACAGCGTCGTGGGCCGTTACTTCAGCATCAAGTTCAACTACAACATACGCCACTTCGGCAAGAACGGCTCGAAGAATATCGTCGACTACGATCTGGGCAGCAGCCGTCGCCGCCCCGGCATGAGCGGCCCGGGCGGTCCCGTAGGACCGGGCCCGAGATAACCAAATACAAACAGAAAATAGAGAACCGACGCGGGGAAGGCATTATCCTTCCTCGCGTCGATCATATATGTACAAGCAAGACTTAACCGCCTGCCTGCGACACCGTGAAAACAGTATAGACACAAAAAAAGCGGACAACTCGCAAGAGTTATCCGCCTTGAGTAGCGGGGGGAGGACTCGAACCTCCGACCTTCGGGTTATGAGCCCGACGAGCTGCCAACTGCTCCACCCCGCGATGTATGACCTTTAACGTTCCGACCGCACGATCTATCGAGCTCTCAGACCTATTTGACCATCCAAGCCTTCCGACCTCCCGATCTTCCCGTTTTGGTAGTGCAAAGATAGTGAAAAAATCGTTATGCGCAAAAAATTTTTAGTGAAAATACCAAAAATAACATACTCACACACGTCTGTCGCGACCGCCGCTAATGCCGTCTGCTACGGAATGCCGCAACCGCCCCGCACGGGAACGTCAACGGCCCAGATTCTCGGCTACGATCTCCGAGAGGTCGGCCACACGCCGCTTCGAGCCGCGCATTATGGCCTTCTTGCAGAGGGGACACGACGTAACCACAGTCTCGGCACCCGTCTCGTCCAACTCGTGCGCCACACCTTCGGCTATGGTCAACTGCTGGGCGTCGTTTATGGCGGTATTTGCCACCGACGAGCCGCAACAGAGCGAATCCTCGCGCGTATGCGCCGGCTCCATAAGGTGTCCCACGGCCTCGATAACGGCACGGGGTTCGTCGTATATTCCGCTGCCGCGGCCCAGCTCGCACGGATCGTGATAGGTGAACGTCGCCGCAGAGTACTTCACCGACAGACGCCCCTGACGCATCAGACGCAGGATATATTCCGAGTGGTGCAGCACCTCCACGCCCTCCAGAGCGTACTCCTCGCGGAATACGCGCAGACAGATCGGGCACGATGTCACCAACGTGGTTATACCGTGACGGCGGAAAAGATCCTTGTTGTAGTCGATCATCTTCTGCGCCGAATCGACCTCTCCCGAGAGCTTGAGCGGACGGCCGCAGCATACGCCGCCATCCTTGTCGGCCCACCACACATCTTCGTGCGCAGCATCGAATATGCGCTGCATGGCCGCCAAGGTCTTGGGCGTAAGCAGCGTCATGCACCCCGCGAAGTAACCGACGCGGCCCTCGCCCTGCGAGCGGTCCACACCCGCAAGATAGTTATAGCGCCGCTCGTTGGGGATGTTGCGCATCGTCGTGCGTGAATTGAGCCTCAACGTATTGAGATTTATGCCCACGGGGCACACCTGCTCGCAGCGGCCGCACATGAGGCAGTTGTTCGCAATCTTCTGCTGCAGCATCGCATAGCGGCGGTCACGCAGGAAATAGACCGACTGCACGTCGTTTATCCCGAGCTGGCTCTGCAGCTGGCAGGGGTCGATACATATTCCGCAGCGAGAGCATGCCTGCACCTCGAAGTTGTCATACGACTTCTCGCGGGCCTCGGGCCGCAGGCCGTAATGGCGCAGGAATATGAGCGGTATCTCGGTGAATATGTGCATATATCGCGAGAAAGGCATCGCCACGAAGAATACCCCCAGCGCACACGAATAGAACCACCACGCCGGCTCGTATGCCATGGCCAGCGCCTCGGGCGGCACGGCGGCGGCAAGACCCGCGCCAATACCTCCCGTAAGGAAGCTGCCGCCGCCATGCAGGCCGCTCGTGATGCTCTCGGCGACAAGGCGCGCCGGGAAGACAAACCACAATGCCGTCAGCGCCACACGGTCGAAGAGTACATGTTTCGTCGTGCGTTTCATGCCCATGGCGCGCGAACGGAAGCGTTTGAACCACGCCAGCGCCACGCCCGAAAGCACGAACAGCAGCAACAGATCCATCACAAAGTCGAATACGGGTTTGTGGGCCTCGATACCGTTCATCGGCATGAAATACTTGAAGAAGACGTGTCCTTGCAGCGGCACCCAACGCAGTCCGAGATACGCCACGGTCTCGATCCAACCCACGGCTATAAGCAGGAACCAACCGAAGGCGAGGCTCATGTGCATATATCCCAGCAGGGGATTGACACGGAAGATACGTCTGTGCAGCAGCGACTCGCGCACCACCTCCCACACGGCACCCGCCGTGCGCGGCGTGGCGATGCCGCGCGCTATGAGCATCCAGTCGCTCTTGGGCAGACGACGCAGCCACGTGATGTACTTGACGGCGATGACGGCAAACATGACCGTCGCGCCCACGATGAACGGTATGCAGAATTCGGCGTAAAAACTCATGTCAGAAATCTCCCAGTTTGCGTTTGATCAACATAACCACACCACGCGTATTTATGCCGCGCGGACACACCAGACGGCACTTGCCGCAGAGCATGCACTTGTTCATCTCCTCGTATGCGCCCTGATACTCGCCGCGGCGCACCAGCGTATGCACCTTGCGGAAGTTGAACGACGTGAGGTTTCCCGCCGTACATGTAGCCGTACAGCTGCCGCAGCCGATACAGGTCTGCAATTCGGGCATCTCGTGCAGGATCTCGTTGCTCTTGTGCAGATTGTTGCGGTCGATGTCGATCACGCGGGGTTTGTTTATGCTATATCCGAAATTTATCATTCTTCAGGCTATTCGATTCCACTTCGTCAATATATGCGCATGTGCGTCGGGCGACTATCTTGCCGCAAGCCACTCGATGGCCTTGCGCGCCGCCGTGACGCCCTCGTTCAGCGATTCGCCCACACACTTGGGCGCCGTAACCGCCCCGGCATAGAATATACCCTCGATGCCGCTCTCGGTGTTGTGCAGGAACTCATCGCGCGGCTGCATGAAACCGCTCGCCTGACGCGCCAGCGAGCACCGCTGCTCCAATACGGCGTTCATGTCGTTGGCACGCATGCCGATCAACAGGACCAGCATATCAACCCCGATCTTCAACGGACGGCCCGTGAGCGTATCCTCGGCCTTGATCTGAAGGCGGCCGTCGATCGTGGGCCCCACCTCCGAGATGCGGCCGCGCACGAAGTGTATGTTGCAACGTTGCTGCGCCTCGCGGTACATCTCCTCGTATCCCGGGCCGAACATGCGTATGTCCATATAGAAGTTGAAGACGTCGGCCGCAGGGAAGAGATCCTTCATCTCCATGGCCTGCTTGACGCCCGTCACGCAGCACACCTTCGAACAGTGGCGCTGGCACACCTTCTCGTCGCGCGAACCCACACAGTGCAGAAAGGCTATGCGGCGCGGCGCCGCCCCGTTCTTGAGCGCGACCTTGCCCGTGTTGAACATCTGCTCGAGGTCGGCCGAGGTGATCACGTTGTCGTATATACCATATCCATACTCCTCCTTGACTCGGGCGTCGAACAGAGTGAAGCCCGTAGCCACTACCACGGCGTCACACTCCAGATCCTCGCCTGTCGAGAGCCGCACCCGCTGCGGCGTCACCTCCGACGCCTCGCAGCCCGTACGCACCTCGATATTAGCCGAGCCATTGACCGCACGGTTCAATCCGCCGAGGACCTCCTCGGCCGGCGTAAGTGTCGGAAAGAGTTTATGCCAGTTTCGCACCTTGCCGCCCGTGTCGTTGAGCTTCTCGAGAAGCGTAACCCGCACGTCGCCACGCGCCAGCTCCACGGCGCACTGCATGCCGGCGATACCGCCGCCTATGACTATCACGTGTTTCATCCTATCGTTTGATCTTGTAGAGTGTATTCTGTGAACAACTGTTTACCAATGCCGGTTCGGGCTGGCCGATATACTTGCCGTTGCGGCCCAGATACTTGGCCGAGGGGTCATACTCCACACCCATCTTGTCGAGCAGGGGCTCGACATCAACCTGATGCATCTGCATGCCCAGCTCCCACGGATCATACCCCAGAACCAGACCCGCCATCTCCTCATACGTCAGCACCGGGATACCGCAGCCGTTGGTGCCGTATGTCGTCCCCTCCATCTCGGCGATCGTGTACTGCCACTTGTCGAGGAACATCGAGCAGCCCGGGCAGTTGCAGACTATAAAATCCGGCTTGTATGGGGCCATGCTCTCAAGTTTGCGGTGCGAGTTGGCCACCGAATAGCCGCGGTTGGCCTGCACGATATAGTTGCGGAAGCCGAAACCGCAGCAGTGGCGCCGCTCCGGGTAGTCGACGATCTCGCCGCCCCACGACTCCACCATCCCCGCCAGAACATACGGGAACTCCGACCCGCCGATACCCGACTTGGGAAATATCTTTGCGTAGTGGCAGCCGATGTGCTCGACCACACGCAGCGGCTCGCCCGTGTAGACGTTCACCAGACGCCGCTTGGCCTGACGCGCAATCTGTTCGCGGTGGTGGAATATAACGTCCGACGTATGGGCCAGATTCTTCGGTTTGACAAATTCGCGCCCCGTAGCCTTATAGAGATTCTCGCGCGTACGCTCCTCCGTCTCGGGGAACTCCTCCCATGTGGAGAGGATCTCGGTATATATGCCGAAGGAGGTGATGCACGACGAGGTGAAGTTCTCATACCCCGCATCCGACATCAGTGCAAACTGACGCGCCACTACCGTCATGATGGTATCCAGCGGAACAATGTCCGAATGGTAACCGATACCCGTACACGATGTGTGCAGCGGGTCGTCGAAGATATCGCGCCCGAGATCCTTGCCCAAGATGTTGAGAAAGGCCTTCTCGCTGCCCGGGAAGAAGTTCTGACGTATGCAGCTGCGCGCGTAATAGTAGTGGTCGTCAGCTATATCCTTCTGGTATTCTGTCCAGCTTGATCGTTTCATACTAATAGTGGTCGTTGGAATTTCGAGTATAGGTATCCATGAAATATTGCTCGTCGGCGCCGTCATATCCCATCTCGCGGGCCTTGCGCTCCGAGTTGCGCTCGATCGACTCGAACATCTGGGTGCCGCCCGTCACGTCGAATATGCGTTTTATCTCCGCCAGCGTCGCGTCGCTCACCTTGCGCAGGGCTCCGGCACCCTCTCGCTTGTATGAATCCGAGAACTGTCCGTAGATCTCGTCGTCGTGTTCGAGCACCCACTTCCATACCGTCCCCTGCTCGGGATGCAGCTCCGCCTTCACAAGACTCGGAACGATGCAATAGCCCGTACGCAGGATGTTGTCACCGATGGTTCGCTTGAGCGCCAGCTGCTGGCGTCCCTTCTCGCTCTCGACAAAGAAGCCGAGTTTCTGAGACAGCGTTCTGAGCGCCTGTATGACATACCCGGGAGTGTTGCTGCGCGGGCAGCGCGGACGGCACGACATGCACTCGCCGCAATACCATATCGTATCGCTCTTGAGCAGCGCCTCGATGGCATCGTCGTCACGCGTCTGCACGATGCTGACGATCTGCCTCGGATCGTAGTTGTAGAATGCCGCGGCGGGACATACCGCCGTGCAGACGCCACAATTCATGCAGGCCGTGAGGCCCTCACGCAGGCGCACGTCTTCGAGCAGCATATCGAAATATTTCCCCATAAAAAAAGTAACTTTGCTTGATGAGTGCAAAGTTACTATAAAGATATGGGCCGCGCGGTGGTATAAATACCTATTTTCCCGCCCGCAGCGAGCCCTGCAAAGGCTTCGGGCAGCCCTCCGACCATATTCCGGCACGTCCGCGACAGCGTGCCGTCAGCCTCCTCAGCGCACGGGGAACTCGGTTATGCGCAGCCGCGTACACCCGTATGGGATAAGCTCTATGGCCACCTCTTCGGCCACCTCTTCGCGCGGGTATTGCTGCGACAGATAGCTTATATTCACGGCCGAGCCGCGCACCTGAATCCAAGACGGGATACGCACACCACGGCCGCGGATGACGATAGGAGCCGCCTGCGACGACCACGGACGGTCACTGCACTCGCGCCGCTCCACCGTGAAATGCTCTGCGACATTGTCTGATTGCAGGTCGCCGTTGCGAAGGGCCACGTTCCACTCCGTTGGCGTCGTCACCTCATAATAGTATTCGCCGTATGTGGCGGCCCTGCTGCCGCTGAACTCATGCTTGCGCCACTGCTCCTCCATACGCAGCGAATATACGAGCGGGCCGCGCTCTATGACGGCGGCATTGTCGTACCAATACGATACACGCACCGGTGCATTGAACTCGATAACGGCCTCGTCACCGTCATGCCAATCCCGTACAAGACGAATCGTACGCTCACCAACCGTTTCTGCCTCGACGCTCTCGCCATTGACCGTAAGCGTATATCCGTCGCTCCATTCGGGTATGCGCAGATCGAGCGGGAAGTTCTCCGCCCGACGCCGCCCCTCGGGCAGCGACACCTTCAGCCGCACAGTCTCCTCGAATGGATAGTTCGTCTGCTCCTCGATCTGCATCCGACGGCCCGACCGCAGCGTCGTCTCCACCGTACAGGGGGCGTAGACCATAGCCGCCAGACCGCCTGCGGCACTGGCATACCAGAGGTTCTGCGTCAGCTTGGGCCACCCCTGATGCAGATTGCACGTACAGCACGGATAGCCTGTCAGAGCGCCGAACACCAGATCGGTATCTTCGTGCGTGGTCGAGAAGTTGCGGACGTCGAGCGTCACGGCCGTCTGGTTCACCTGCTGGAAATACTGGCGTGCGTCGCCCTCGGGCGAGATCTGTGTCGGCAGGGCGTTGTAGGCCACACGCTCCAGAAGATCGGCATAACGGTTGTCACCCGTGATGCGGTACATCTCCTCCAGCGAGTACATCATCTCCACGGCCGTACATAATTCAGATCCGCGCGTAGGCTCGCCGAAGTGTATCAACTCGTCGCCCGCCCAGAGACCCGTCGGGAAGCCTATCGTATGGCGTATGCGGCGCAACGCCTCGATCGGGGCGTTGAGATGCTCGTCCAGTTTCGAACTCTGGTAATATACCACCGGCTCCTTGAAGCCTTGGGCCAGATTGACACAATGCAGGCTGTTCTGGCGGTAGAGGTGGTTGTCTGTCGTGAAACGTCCCGTCCAGTCGCTGCTCTGCGTGTGGATCAGATCCCCCAGCGCAAGCAGTGATTCATCCCCCGTGATGTCGTAGAGCCAATATACGACCAGAAGGTTGTCGCCGCCGCGCTCCGCACCCCAAAAGGTCCAATGTCCGAGCGGCTTCGAGGGCAGGGTCTCGGCCTGATAACGGAAATAACGCGTCATAAAGTCGATAACGCGCTCGTCGCCAGTCGCCATATAGTATTGCTGCAGTATCTTGAGCGCCACCATGCGCGGCCACCAGTCGGACGCATTGTCGCGCTGCATGCCCTCCATCGACGGTCGGTCGGTATCGGGGCCGAAATATCCGTCGGGCTTCTGGCTCGCAAGGATAGCCTCAACCCATTTCATACATTTGGCCTTGAGGGCCTCATCCCCCATGATATAGGCCATCGGCAGCGCCCCGTCGATCCAGTATGGGCCTCTCTCCCATGCGTCGCCCTCGCCGCCGAGCCATGCGTTGTTGTTGCCAACAACCTTGGCGTAGATCTCATCCAGATGTCCCGTCATGCCGTCCAGCATCGTCTGCATCTGCGTGCGCAGCCATCCCGCGGGACGTATATCCCCTATCGGGAGCTGTGCGTAAGGCGTCTGCACCAGAGGTGCGCGGTTGAATACCGGCTGCGGACGCTCAGGTCCGGCACTCAATGCCGTCTGCAACGAAAACACCGCCGCCACGGCCGCTATCAAAGAGTAAGGTTTCATCATTCCGGTATGGTATTCAGGTATTATGTTTACTGTCGTTTACGATCACTTCACCCTCTCGTACACCTCGATAACAAAGGGATAGGGATACTTCTCCCCCCGTTCGAACCGCTCGGACGATACCAGCCGCCACTGCGTGCGGTCCCACTCGGGAAACGACGTGTCGCCCTCGTAGTCATACTCCACACGCGTCAGATAGAGTCGGTCGGCCACATCCAGCGCACGGGCATATATCTGCGCCCCGCCGATAACGAAGACCTCCTCCCCGGCGGGGAACATGGCGAAGGCCTCCTCGGGCGAGTGCACCACGCGGCACCCCTCGATCTGGTCAACCGTACGGCTCACGACCACATTCGTACGGCCGGGCAGCGGGCGCCCCAACGAAAGGAAGGTGTTGCGTCCCATCACCACGGGATGTCCCGTCGTGACGCGCTTAAAGTTGCGCAGATCCTCCGATATGTGCCACAAAAGTGCATTCTTGTCGCCTATGACGCCGTTGCGCGCCACGGCCACGATGATACTTATCATATTTCGTTTTTTTGCTGTTTTACAACCAAGATACGTACATCCGACCGTCCTTGTCCGCATGCCGTCTCTGCCGCAGCCGCCCTCCGCCCCGTCAGAACGACATCGGGGCCTTGATTGCGGGCCACGGATCGTAGCCTTCGAGCGTGAAATCCTCGTAACGGTAGTCGAACAGAGACTTCACATCGGGGTTGAGCCTCATGCGTGGCAGCGGCCGCGGCGTGCGCGAGAGCTGCTCGTCTACCTGCTCGAGATGGTTCAGATAGATGTGCGTATCGCCCAGCGTATGGATGAACTCCCCAGCCTCAAGGCCGCACTCGCGTGCCATCATCATCGTCAGCAGCGCATACGAGGCTATGTTGAAGGGTACGCCGAGGAACGTATCGGCACTGCGCTGGTAGAGCTGGCACGAGAGGCGCCCGCCCGCAACATAGAACTGGAACAGGACGTGGCATGGCGGCAGTGCCATCTGCTCAACCTCCGCAACATTCCATGCCGAGACTATTATGCGGCGCGAGTCGGGATTATGCTTTATAAGCTCCGCCGCCGCGCGTATCTGGTCAATATATCCGCCGTCGGGACGCGGCCAGCTGCGCCACTGATAGCCGTATATATGGTTCAGGTCGCCATAGTCATACCCCTCGACGGGTGAGGCATCACGCCGCAGCACCGCCTCAAGGAAATCCGGCTGCGGCAGCGGGGAGACATTGGCCGCGGCGCACCGCTCCGTATAGTAGCGGTAGGCGTCGTTGTCCCATATATGCACGCCGTTCTCGGCCAGATACCGCATGTTGGTATCTCCGGCCAGAAACCACAACAACTCGTGTATGATGCCGCGCAGAAAGACCTTCTTCGTCGTAAGCAGCGGAAAGCCCTCCGACAGATCGAAGCGCATCTGATAACCGAATATGCTGCGTGTGCCCGTACCCGTACGGTCACCCTTGACAACACCCTCGGTCCTTATCTTTCGCAACAGGTCGAGATACTGTTTCATGACTCGAATGTTTTAAGTTCCGCCTCTCCCTCGCCGTCGATCACGCCATAAACGGGATTGGCCTCGTCCCACGACCCGAGAAACAGCACGCGGAGTCCCTCCTCGCAATAGTCGCAGGCGTAGTGCATGTGTCCGAAGATGATATAGTCGGTATCGGGATGTTGCGCCTCGTAACGGCGCGCATAGTCGATGAGAAACCCGAGCGAGTCGCGCGTCAGCGTCTCCGCGGCGTGTGTCTTGCGTGACTTGCCGCTCCACCAGTGGCCGAAGCGCAACGCCAGATCGGGATGCACCGCCCATGAGAATATCCTGCGCGCGGTCTTCGAGCGGAAGATGGTATTCATAAGCCGCAACAGCGGCTTGTCGTCGATATTCATGTTGTCGCCGTGGGCGATCAGCACATTGCGGCCCGCCAGACGCATACGCTGCGGCGAGAAGAAGACCTTGATGCCGCACTCGCGTTCGAAATAGTCGTAGCACCACATGTCGTGGTTGCCCGTAAAGAAATATATCCTGATTCCGCTGTCCGCGATCTCGGCCAGCTTGCCCAGCGTGCGCACGAAACCCTTGGGTATGACACGCACGTACTCGAACCAGAAGTCGAATATGTCACCCACGAGGAATATGGCCTCGGCATCGCGTGCCGCCATGTCGAGCCACGCCACAAAACGCCGCTCGCGGCGGCGGGTCTCATCCGACCCGTCGGCACCGAGATGGACATCCGAGGCGAAGTAATACATCTATGGCCTGAAGGTGTGGTTATTTGCCGATATATTGTCTGACGGCCTCGTCGAGCCGCTCACCCACAAGATCCTTGCCCACGATATTGCCCTCGCGGTCGATAAGGTAGTTCGACGGCAGTTTCTTCACGTTGTAGACGCTCAGTGCGGGCGAAGCGTTGCCCTGAAGGTCGCTGACCGAGATCCACGGCAGCTGCTGTTCCTGTATGGCATTGATCCATAAGGCCTTCGAGGTGTCGACAGCCACCTGATATATCTCGAATCCCAGATCGTGATACTTCTCGTAGATGGTCTTCAGGTCGGCATTCACGGCATTGCCGTTGCCCAGCGCCGCAGACCAGAAGTGCAGCAGTATGACCTTGCCCTCGAGCGACGAGAGCTTCACGTCGTTACCGTACATGTCGGGCATGTTGATCTCCGGGAAATCCGTCAGCTTGACCTGCGACAGAAGGCTCAGCTGCGCATCCATGCGGCTAACCTGACTGCGCAGGATGGGAAGATAGGGGCTCTCGGGATATGTCTGCTCGATGCCCTCGGCAACAGTGCGGTAATAGATCAGGTCACTGTCGCCGTTGAAGAGATAGGCGTCGCCCGGCAGACGCTGGTAAAGCGCATATACGGCGGCGATCTTGTCCTTGTTCTCAACGATGAAACGCAGCTGGTCGCGCTTGATGTCGCGATAGAGTTCCGTATAGCGTCGCGTAAGGGTATCGCGCTCGGCCTCACTCACATCCGAGGCCGTGAACCGCGCCACGATGTCGTTCATATCCATCACGCCCTCGGCGTAACGCTTGTAGAACTTCTGCAACAGCTCCGACTCGAGCGAACCCTCGACCGTATAGTTGCGCAGCACGCTGCCTACGGAGTTGACCGTCACGTGGTCGCCGCCCTTCAGCAATAGCGGGATACGTTCCGAGTCGTATACTATGTTGTAGAGCGACGGCGTGGCGGGCACGTTATCGATCTTCATGGCGAAATCCCCCTCCTCATTCAGACGTATCGAATCGATAAGGCTCTGCTCAAGTGTAGTGACCTGCTCCAGATAGACCATGTCGGCCTGCGACCCGACGAAGCGTCCCGTAATTTTCACTTTCGACGACTGGCACGAACTCAATACCGTGAGAACGCCCAGCGCCGCGAAAAGTACTCTGTTCATCTTCAATGCTGGTTTCATACGGAATACAAATATAACGATTTTTTCCAAACCGTCAAGATCACTTCTGAGAATTGTACCGCTGAACGCCTTCACGATTGTTCTTCTGGAGGCCCTGTCCCTGTCGGTTCTTCTGCGCGGTGAACGAGCCCTTCTGCATGGGGCTCTTCGCGCCGGCCTTCTGCTGCCGCTGCTGCTGTCCCTTCTGCTGACGCGCCGGAAGGTGTTGTTTATAGTCGCTTCGGAGATTATTCAAGGCCACTTCATCGAGTTCGATGCCACCTTCGGACATCTGCTTTATGTCTTTTATTATGACTTCGTTGTTGGGGTGCTCCTGATTGTACTCGAAACTCTTCGTACGCATGTACCGCGCCAGCGAGTCGACAGCACGGTCCAACGCCTCGCGATCCTTCTCGTCGCGCAGCACGCGGAACATCCGCGCCACATATTTGCCGTAATGCTTGTATGCGATACGCTCCTGCGGGTAAGCCATCTTGTGCGGCGTGACCGTCAGATCCTGCCGCGACGGCCGCGGATAGGGCGAGTCGACATCGAGCTTGAAATCAGACATTATGAACAGATGATCCCACAACTTGTGTGTGAAGTCGGCCGTATCGCGCAGCAGCGGATTGAGGTTGCCCATGACGGCGATGACGGCACGGGCCTGACGGTTGCGCTGGTCGCGGTCCTCGATCTCGAGCAGCTGGTCCACCATCTCATGAATATGGCGGCCGTACTCCGGAAGAAAGAGCTTGCGACGTGTGTAGTTATAGTTCTTTTTCATAAAACGTATTTGGCCATCACTCCCGCTGCGTGCGTTGCAATGACGCACACGGGTGTATGAACGGTGTTTTCGGTCGCGGAGAATAAACCTTTTACAGATTATCAAACAGCACTTTACGACTTCGGCCCCGAATGGCGTCGGGATTGGAATCACCGAATAAAGAGCCTATCTTTGATTCCGCAAAGTAAATGCAAAATTGTCAAAAATCAAAATATGGCAAAAGTTTTAATTATCGAACAATCAAAAAGTATGCGAAACACGCTGCGCGAGAGACTTGAGTTCGAGGGTTTCGCCACAACGGTCGCCGACCGGGACGAGGTGTCGGAGAGCGTCTGCGCCCGCCGCGGCTATGACGCCATCGTGGCGGGCGAAGGTTGCGACGACGTCTCGGCGCTGGGCGTACCATTTATAATAGTGACACCTGCGGGCTCCATCGACGGGGCCGTCACGGCCGTCAAGAGCGGGGCCGAAGACTACCTCACCGCACCCGTGGACATGAACCGCCTTCTCGGGTCGCTGCGACGCATCGTAGAACACGAACAGGAGCCTGCAGCCGAGGCCGCCAAGCCCGCCGCGCGCAAGCGCACACCCCTCGAGACGGAACACATAATCGGTTCGTCGGAGGCCATCGGCCACGTGCGGCAACTCATCGACAAGGTCGCCCCGTCGGATGCCCGCGTCCTGATCACGGGCGAGAACGGCACGGGAAAGGAGCTCGTGGCGCGCTGGCTTCACGAGAAGAGCGCCCGCGTCGGCGCTCCCTTCGTCGAGGTGAACTGCGCGGCCATACCGTCCGAGCTTATCGAGAGCGAGCTTTTCGGACACGAGAAGGGCGCCTTCACATCCGCCATAAGACAACGCAAGGGCAAGTTCGAGCAGGCCAACGGCGGCACGCTCTTCATGGACGAGATAGGCGACATGTCTCTCTCGGCGCAGGCCAAGGTGCTGCGCGCGCTTCAGGAGAACAAGATCAGCCGCGTGGGCAGCGACAAGGACCTCACGGTGGACGTACGCGTCATCGCCGCCACGAACAAGGACATACGCAGCGAGATCGCCCGCGGCAACTTCCGCGAAGATCTATATCACCGACTGAGCGTCATCGTCATACGCGTCCCGCCCCTGCGCGAGCGGCGGGAAGACATCCCCGAACTGGTGCGATACTTTACCGGGCAGATCGGGCACGAGCACGACATCACCCCCAAGCCTGTCGACAAGGATGCCGTCGAAGCGCTCTCGGCCATGCCGTGGAGCGGCAACATACGCGAGCTGCGCAACGTGGTCGAGCGCCTTATGATCCTCAGCGGCGAGCATATCACCGCCGACGACGTCAAACGCTATTGTGAAGTATAAGGGGTGCGGGACAGCCGCCCGCACCCCCATACAAGTCATAATATATCGCCGCAATCCGGCCCTTATCACGCCTTCCCCACAAGCGTCACGACCGAACGTGCGGGTATCACAATCGCAGCACGGCCGCGCGTCTCGCCAATGGGTTTGAGATTCTCACCCTCGGCATCCGAGGTACGGTATGCCTGCCAGCGGGTACGTCTGCCCCACTCGGGCGACACCTCCGACGGCTCGTCGCCATAATTTATCACCACGATGACACGGCTGCCGTCGGCATTCTCGTATGCCGACACCATAAGTCCCGTAGGATCGGTGGCATCGACCATACCGTCGCACGCCACGTCGACACGGCAGGCTCCCGGACGTATGAAACGCGAGAAGTTGCCCATCGTCCAGAGCAGTTTCGAATCCTTGACGCGCCATGTCGACGGCGCAGCCCCCTCGTCGTGATACTCACGCAGCAGGCCGTCCTTGTAATCCTCGCCCACGGCACGCCACCACTGCCATGCACGCGCATCGGCAAAGACCAGATCGTGGTGTATGATACGTGCCACGTACAACGCCGTGCGCATCGTGAAGTCATATCCTCCGCCACCGCCGATCTCCTCGTCGTTGCCCATGATGCAATACTCCGTCTGCCAGAAGTCGACCCCGCGCGAGCGGAGCGTATCGCGCAGCGCCACACGCATGTCGCGCAGCATCTCAAGCGGCGTAGTGGTCCAATATGTGTGACCGGCTATGAGGCGCGGCACGTTGGGCACATCACCTATATATGTATCGACACTGTCGCGCGTGAAGAATGACTGTATCTCGTAACCGCGGCGGCTGTCGGTCATGTGCGTACCGACAAGACAACGGTAGTCCGACGACTCGGGTATGACGATCTGCGTCTCGAGGCCGCGCCGCGCGAACTCCTCACCCAGACGCCGCGTCAGGGCCGCGATCTCCACCTTTGTTGCAGGCGTACCCTCCTGCTTGGGCCCCTGCCAGTTCCAATGGCCATCGGGTTCGTTGAATGGCGAGACGTAGTCGAAGCGCACCGAGTCGTGACGCGCAATGCCCTCCACGACGTCTGCCATGTATGAAGCCCACGCATCGGCACACTCGGGTTTGAGGTTATAGGTATCGCCGCGGCCCGTATTGGTTGCGAGGCCGTTCTGCGTAAAACGCACGTCGGGCGAATTGAGGAACATGAGGAAGTGCTCCACGCCGCGTGCCCGCGCCTCGCGCAGCATGCGCCGCTGGCCGCGCAGTTTCTCCCAGTCGTACGTCCCATCCTCCGTAAAGAAACTCTCGCCGCGCGTAAATTCGTTTATCTGGCTCTCGGCGCCCTGCTCGGCACTTCCGGCCGTGAGGTTGAAACGCCATATCGAGAGACCTATGCCGAGCGGCTGCCCCGCAGCGTCACACTCCGTACTGAAGAGCCAGTCGGCCGTCTGCCGAACGGTCTTGTCCGACGCCTCACCCAGAAAACGCATCGTCCACGCATCCGAGGCGCCGAAGTTGTCGATCGTTTGGTGTCGAACCTTGTCGTTAACACGTATTGCCTTCGCATCCCCAGCATTGTCGCACGAGGCGGCTGCAAGCGCCGTACACAAAGCCATGCAGGCAGCCCCCGCACGGCCGATCATTACTTGAACCAATCCCATATCATAAAGTTTTTCATATTTTCAGTCCGTCATACCGCCGTCCATATAAACGCCTAAGGCTGCAGATGCATATGCGCCGTCTGCGGGATGCCGTACCCGACCTCGCGGTCGGGCGCCGCGGCATTCGTACCGGCGGCATGCAGCAACTCCAACATCTCGCCCCGGCTCATGCGACGGTATTCGAGCAGCGCGCCGCACAACCCCGCTATCGCAGGAGCCGCGAAAGATGTACCCCGTCGAGGAGGCTGCACATAGGCGCACACGTCTGGCTTCACATACGGCACACCTTCCCAACCGACGGAACTCAACGCCTCGCGCGTTACGCCGTCACCAGCGACCTGCCCCACGGAGATCACCTCCCTTACATCCGACGGGAAAGTGTTGTAACGCCACTGCCCGTCGCCTTCGTTGCCGGCACTCTGCACGAAGATCAGGCCGGGATTCGCCGTCAGCACACTGTCCACAAACCGCGATATGCGCGAAGAACGCCCGTCGAGCATTCCGGGCGAGTAGCCGCCGTAATCATCGAACACCGTATATCCTATCGACGACGATATTATGTCGACGTCGTGCGCCAAGAGCCAGCGGATGCCCTGCATCATACGTTCCTCCTCGGCCCGCGGCTCGCGGCCGAAATCGTCGACTTCGGCCAGATAGTATTCGGCCTCCCACGCAAGGCCCTTGATCGTATCGCCGCCACCGACGCATCCGCCCATGCAGGCCAGCGCGTAGGCCCCGTGATCCCGATCGCGGCCCCGTTCCGCAAGGAAAAAGCCTGTCGTATCGCCATCGACGAAATCGGCGTAGGCCGCAACATGCAGATCACGCGTCCACCGACGCTCGTACATGCCGCCGAAGCCCGTGTCTATCACCCCGATCCTTACGCCGCGGCCGCTCAACCGCAGAGAATCGAACCCTTCGTCTACCATCATAGCCGGCGCCTTGGTATATACACGGCTCCCGACAAGCGCATATTCCTCAACGGGATCGCGGAATTGGGAGCGTCCGATAAAATAGCCCATAACAGCCAAAACGACAATCAGGCCCAACAGCACACATGCCAAAATACCCAATATGTGAAATACTTTCGACAGCATTTTTTTCATTTTCCCGCCGTATGGCGACTTCCCTGCAACAGTTGCGGCCGCGCCGCCCGAGCAACACGGCCGCAACCGCAAAAATAATCTTTTTTACCATATATTTACACCTTTCCGACCTTTTTCACCGCGGACGGCAAGGTGCAACGGCTACTCCTTCAATCCGCGCACGGCACGGTAGTCCTCGATGCGCTCCTCCTCGTCGGCCGAGTCCAGACCGTAACTTACCGACAGTTCGATCGAGCTGTCACGTTCGCGGTCGGCATCCGTAATGCGGCGCAGAGCATCATATTCCGCCCGTCCCACGGTGACAGCCTCCGCCAAATCTGCAGCCGAAGGTTCGCGCCCCAGAATCGCCCCCAGAACATCCACCGCCCACGAGTGGGCATAGTCGGCATAGTGTGCGGCAAAGGCTCGGAACATGGCGTCGACCTCATCCGTCGAGGTGACGGCGCCGCTCTCGATCATATCGAGTATGCGCAGCGTCTCACGCCGCGTGATATACTGTCCCGCCAGATCGAACCACTCGCCGCTGCCGTCATACTCGGGATCAGTATGCCCCGTCCCGATCATGGCTCCGAGCGCCGCCGCGATAGCCTTGTTATAGAGACGCAGTCCGCGGCGAAGGTCGGCCGTGCGGATCCACGTCTTGTCGTAGCGATACTCCTCGGCATCGGGGTCACGGTGGCGCAGCTCCCGTATCGTACCCACGGCACGGAGCATCGCCCCCGTAACATAAGGATTATACTCCTCGAAGTTAACCACGTCACGGAACTTGCGCCGTTTGTCGCGCGCGGGCCACTTCTCCACATCGCGCACGACACCATAGCTCGCAAGGTTCGCCCCCGGCATCAGCCGCGAACGCCCGTCCCGCTCGATAAGGTACGAATACGGAAAGACCGACGTATCGTGGTGATACGAGTGGTGACCCATCACCATCGTAAAGGCCCCCTCCAACGCCGGAGACATGATATATGCGCTCGATGCGAACTTGCAGCCGCGCAGATGCACGGCCTGATGCACGGCACCGCTCTTGAAGAGGTGGTTGCTCTGATTCGAGCCGCTGCCTGCGTTGAAGAAGGAGAACATGCCCGCTATAAGCAGCGACGACTTGTGATGCGAGACGGTATAGGGACCTGCGAAGATCGAGGTAGCCTCACCGTTCTCGCAATGCGAATTGGCGAAGAAGAGCGACTCGGCCGCCGTGAAGCCGTTGTCCAGACGGCAGCTCTCCCCGACGAAGCAGTGCTCCACAATGGCGCCGTTGTCGATGACGGCACCCTCGGCCGCGATGAAGTCGTACGCCTTGACGTCGACACCGACCTTCACGCCGTCGCACAGCGTCCCGTTCTCAAGGGCCGACGCCCCGTCGACCGTCACATCGTCGCCGATACGCATCTCGCGCACGAAGCGCGCACCCACGATACGGCAGTTGCGGCCCACCTCGCCGCACGAGGCCGAACGGCGCTCGGCATAGGCCGCAATCATCGACTCCAGAGCGGCTATCATACGCGGGCGGTGACGATAGACGGCCATTACGTATGCCACCTGCGCCGTCAGCGTATCGTATATCATGATTGCACGGCCGCCGTTCTCGTTCATGGCCGCCACCTCCACGCCGTTGCCGAACGACGTGCGGGCGCGGCATTCAAGCGCCGTGACGGTATCGACTATCGTCCCCTCCCCTATATGGTAGTTCGCCACGCGCGAGCGGTAGATCCGCACGCCCGAAGCTATCGTAACCTCACCGTCGAAATGGCTGTAAGAGAGTTGCGTGGGGGCAAAATCATCCGACACGTGCACTCCAGCCCACGACGAAGAGGTGTTCCCCCTGCGTTCCAGTTCGGCAATCTCCTCCGATGTCAAAGCTCTAAGATGTGTCATTTCCGTCATGTTTATTGAGCGCCGCAAAGATAATAAAAATTTTTAATAACGATCATCCATCGTATCCTGCGCGTCCATCGCATCTGCAAGCACACACAAACACTTAATTATAAATATATTACACGCAAAGCACATCATTCGGCACGATAAATCGGCCTCAGATCCAAACCCTTGGCATACAAGATGGATGAACGGACGGAGCCATGCGGCAAGATCAAAATACCAACTCCATGTGTACATAACGCGGCAAACGTCCAAATATTATTCCACGCCGCCGACACTCGGCCGACATACCGTAAAACAACACATGAATACACCCGTCAGCAGCCTAAACATAAAATCCCCCGACAATATTGTCGGGGGATTTTGTAATGTGTGCAGGGCCTATTTGAGGTGCTGCTTGATGAACTCCTCGACCAGATCGAGCATCTCGGGTGTCCAGAACTGCCAGCTGCCATGGTCGGCATTGCGCAGCGCGTGGAATTCATACTCGCGCCAGTATTTTTCGAGTTCGTTTGCCAGCGAATCCGACTGCGAGAAGGGCACCACGCGATCCTTCGTGCCGTGTGCCAGAAATACGGGCGGCAGATCATCCGCATCCTTTATATAATACAACGGGCTTGCAGCCATCGCTGCCTCGGGCGCCTCCCATACCGCCTTGCGGCCTATGAGCAGACCCTCGGGACTCTCCGCATCGCCCTTCGTGGCGGCCGTCGGGTCATCCTTCATGTGCAGCACGTCAGTCGGCGGGAAGTATGCGATTATGCCGTTCGTTTCGGGCAGGGTGTCGTGACCGATATGCAGACCCGTAAACAGCGCAGTATGCGCTCCCGACGAACTGCCCAGACGAAGATGTTCCTTTCGTCGACACCATATTCGTCGGCATGCTCCCTCATATACCCAATGGCCGTGATGGCATCGTCACGCTGCGCGGGGAAGGTCGCAACCTCCGAAGGACGGTACTCGACAATGGCAATGACATACCCGCGCTTGGCCATGGCCGAGATCTGCGGCACGTCTGCGTAGAGATCCTGCTTCATCCACGCCGAGCCGCGCACATACATGATGCACGGGAAACGCCGCTGCGTATCGTCGTATGGTTGCGGCATGACGATCTGCAGCTTCAGGTCGTGGCCATCCTTCGTGGCATATACCACATCCTTCAGATAGGTCAGCTTCCAAAGCTCGTCCTTCTGATCCAACATCTGCACCCGATCGTTCGTCGGTATGGCCTCGGGGAAATCCCGGCTGTTGTTCCTCGGGACGTTCTGGGCTGCGGCCGCAACCGACATACTGCATAATGCCATGGCAATACAAAGTTTTCTTACGTTCATGATTCAAATTCGTTACACAAATACATCCCCGCGCCGACGACTTACGTTTCTGTCATTCCACACATTTAGGATGCAGCAATGCAGAATCCCGTTCGGGGCGGGGATCGTTCATGCAACGGAACAAACGGCTCGAAAATTGTGCCAACGGATCGTCCGCGCGCGAATTTGCCTGCTGCGGACAATCACCGCATCGTCCGCGCGGACGCCATCCGCATACACACGGCCGGCCGAAAGGTCTCAACGGCGCGAGGACAACCGCGACCGAACGGAATGGAGTTCAGGCAATCCGATTCAAATGTGCATTTCAGCTCTCACCCTCTGTCACAATAATATATTGAACAGATAGCCGGAGACAACGGCCGTCAGGAAAATGACCAGCACGATCATGGCCACAAGTTGCTTCTTGAAGATACTTGCCAACATGGTCATTTCGGGTATAGCCATTCCGGCGCCTCCGATAATCAGCGATATTACCGCTCCGATGCTCATTCCTTTTCCCATCAGCGCCAGACCGATCGGTATGGCCGTCTCGGCACGAATGTACAGTGGAATACCCAATACGGCAGCTACGGGAATGGCAAACGGATTGTCCGGGCCCGCTACCTTCATGACAAAATCCTGAGGCATGTAACCGTAAATACCGGCACCCAAAGCAACACCTACAAGCAAGTATCCCATGATTGGCCGCAGGCTGTCCCATGCTCCGGCAAAGGCCACCTTCAGCTTGCTCGGGAACGGCAGCGAGTGTTTGTCAACAACCTCATGGCTACCGGCACAGCAGGATGCCGGCTTCAGACGGACATTTTTCACATACTTTTGGGCCCCGATCTTTTCGAGCAGAAACCCGAACAGTATGGAACACAAAAAGGCAATAACAAAATAGGCAACCATCGCTTTTATTCCGACCATGGCACCAAGCATTCCGAGAATAATCGGATTAAGCAATGGCGATGCGACCAAAAAAGACATGGTCGAACCGAAAGGAACCCCTGCATTCAGGAATCCTACGGTCATAGGTATTGTCGAGCAGGCGCAAAACGGAGTCAATGCCCCGAAGCCTGCGGCGACGATATTTCCGAAAACTCCCGCGCCCGAAAGCCTCCTGCGGATCTTCTCTTCCGGGACATACATCAGAATAATCTCCACCAGAGCGCTGATAAACACGAATAATGCAATCAGCTCGATGGTTATCAGCACAAAATATCGGAGTGTATCAATCAGTGTATTCATAATCGTTCCCCTTTTCACCTTATTTCACGTCCACACAACCGGATACGGATGTCTGCACCTGCAAGATTTCCGAGAAGTAGAAGCTGGTAAATACCGCGCGGATCTCGTCGCGTACACGGCGGAATTCGGAATCGATGAACTCCGGAGAGCCCTCAACTTGTGAAGGGTCATCAAAACCCACATGCAGGCGGCGGCCCACCTTGCCCGTAAATGCCGGGCAGCTTTCGTTCGCTCCGCCGCATACGGTGATCACATAATCCCACGGCTGATCAAGATAGGTGTCGACATGTGTCGGGACGTGTGAACCGATGTCGATGCCGGCCTCCCGCATCACCTCCACAGCCTTGGCGTTCACCCGTGCGGCGGGTTGCGTCCCGCCCGAGAAGACCTCGAGCGACGGATCCAGCGACTGCAGGAATCCATGGGCCATCTGGCTGCGGCAACTGTTTCCAGTGCAAAGAATCAATATACTCATGGCGTGTGTCCGATTAAAAAAGATTTCCAAACACGAATCCCGACAGCGTGGCCATGACGATGACGAGCGCCACGTAGACCACCGTCTTTTTCGTTCCCAGCACACCTCGGATGACCAGCATGTTGGGCAGCGAGAGCGACGGCCCGGCCAACAGCAGCGCCAGAGCCGGCCCCTTGCCCATACCCGAAGCGAGCAACCCCTGAATAATCGGCACCTCGGTCAGCGTAGCGAAGTACATGAAGGCGCCGGTAAAGCTGGCGAAGAAGTTCGAAAGCAGCGAATTGCCACCGACAGCCCATTCGATCCAGCTGTTCGGGATAATGCCCGCGATGGCCGTCCGGTCGTGTGTCGATCCGAGCAGAAACCCCGCCGTGACGACACCGACGGCCAGCAACGGCAGGATCTGTTTGGCAAAGCCCCACGCCGAGAGTGCCCATTCGCGGTTTTCCGCATCACGCTTGTCAAAAAGAAGGATCAGGGCAAGTGAGGCGATGGCTGTGAGCATCGGTATGAGCGGCACAAGTTTCTCTTCGCGTATAAACATATTGGCCAGCACGACCGAAACGGCAGTTGCCACAGCGCCCAGCGCCACCCACCGCAGACGGAGCCGCAGGATCCTCACCAGCGACCAGCACAACACTATCGACAGGGCGCCTGTGATGTACCACTTCCATGCAAAGATGGCCGACCACACACCACGGTCCGAGGCGGCCGGCGCACCCCAGTTGGCGAATACGAGGATCAGCACCAGCGTGAAGAAGTGGAACGAGGTCTGCCATATAGGCCGTTTTTCCGGAGGCGGGACGATGTTCATCTGCTCCTCGCGCTTGGCCCGCTCCTCGCGGCGGAAGATGAACGACATCAGCAGACCGATGACAACCGAGAAGAGAATGGCGCCGACCGTCCGGGCGATACCCAGTTCGACGCCCAGAATCCGCGCCGTGAGGATAATGGAGAGTATGCTGATTGCCGGTCCCGAATAGAGAAAGGCGATTGCCGGGCCCAACCCTGCGCCGCGCTTGTAGATGCTCGTGAAAAGCGGCAGGATCGTGCAGGAGCAGACGGCGAGAATGCCGCCCGAGATGGCCGCCACGCTGTACGAAAGCCACTTCTTGGCATTGGGCCCGAAGTACTTGAGAACGGAGCCCTGACTCACGAAGACGGCAATCACACCGGCGATGAAGAAGGCTGGAAGCAGGCACAGGATAACATGCTCGCGGGCATACCACTTCGCCAGATCGAGCGTCGCATCAATGGCCGTCTGGAAACGCTCACTGTCGAGCGGCAGGAAAAATACCGCCGCAAAAACAAGAATGATCCATGCAAGGATATTCAATTCCCGTTTTGTTTCCATCGTGGTGTCTCTTAAATACCCAATATCTGTTTGACCTCGCTCTCCGAGGGTACATGCCCCTTGATCTTCACCACCCCGTCCACGACAACGGCCGGAGTGCTCATGATGTTGTAACTCATGATCTCGTCAATGTCTTCGATCTTGGTGAGTTGTACGTCGAGGTTGTTTTCATCGATCACCTTCATAATGACTTGATATGTAGCCTTGCATTTCGCGCAACCCGGGCCCAAAATCTTGATCTCCTTTACCGCCGTATGGGGCATATCGAGCCGTACACTATCGAAGTCCGCGGCCGCCGGTTTTTCGACCTCTTCCACAATCAGTTTGCCGCCGCATGAACACGAGCATGGTTTCGGTGAGAAGAGCGATGCCCAAAAGCCCTTTTTCTTTTCGTTTTTCGTTTCCATTTTCTTTATTTTTAGAAATACATGATCACACAATAATAGATGCCGATAACCGTGAACAGTCCTCCGACGATCCTGTTCAGCCACTTCTGCACGGTCTGCATCCGGCCGTAAACCAGCCCTATGCGGCGGGCGCCGAATGCCAGAATCCACGCGACGACCAACACCGGCAGCGCCGTGGCCACGGCGAACAGCACGGGCAGCAGATATCCCGCCGTAGAGGTTGCCGACATCGGGATGAGTATCCCGAAGTAGAAGACGCCGCTCGTGGGACAGAATGCAAGCGCAAACATCACTCCGAGCAGCAGAGCGCCCCAGCCGCCCCTGCGGGCCAGACTCTCGCCGTTGCCGCGGAACCCGAACGAAGGGAGCGGCAGCCGGTCACCAAGCAGCATGAAAACACCTATGGCGATCAGCAGCGAGCCCAAAACCAATTCGCCCCAATTGCCGATGGCTTTCTGGATGCCGAACATGCTCGAGCCCTCTTTCAGAATAAGGATCAACACGATGCCCAGCAACGTATATGAGAGCGTACGTCCCAACGTATAGAGCAAGCCGTTGCGGAAGATCCGTCGACGGTCGCCGATCTCCTTGCCGATGAATCCTATGGCGGCTATGTTCGTAGCCAGCGGGCATGGTGACAAAGCCGTCAGCAGCCCCAGCAGAAAGGCCGTCAACGGAGGTGTCGTGCCGCTTTCCAGCAGCGATTGCAACCACTCCATGACCGTCTATTTTTGCAGTTCGCGGATCCGGGCCGCCAAACCGGCCTTGAATGCCTCGGGAGCCTTGCGGGCATTGCCGAAAGCAAATTCCGTCAGATTCTCCGATGTCTCCTTTCCGTCTCTCCATCGGCAGAGATAGAGCGACGACCACGTTACCTGATATTTGTCGGCAAGAGCCTAGTTCTCCGGTTGCGAGATGTCGATTACACGCGAGACAAGCGTTCCGTCTTTCAACTCGCCGGCAAATTGCTCTTCGAGCGTCTCCTTCATCCGCTGCTCGATAGCCATACAGGTCGCACATCGTTGCTTCCCATGAAAATACAGTACCTCGATACGATCCTTCGTATTTTCTTGATCGTTGCTTTTCTGCGCTTCCGACTTGCCGCCCCCGCAGGCAACCAGCACAAGGCTCAGCGCCATCAATAAAACAGTTCTTTTCATTATCGTTTTTGATTTATTGGGTTGTACAGTTTCTTTACCGGTTCAGCCTACATACAATGCCGATTGATACCCTGTATCTGAACATCTTATTACAAATCTCAGACTGCCTGTCGGGGCCGATATACCGACCGGTACGGCCTTGCCCACACTCAAATGGATCTTCTCCTTCTGTATCATATATTTGTATTTCGTAAAACAACGAACATTAATCTTGGAAAAAAGGGCCGTTTCCTACGGCCCGCTGTGTAAGACTATTCGCAACAGGACTCCTTCTTGCAGACCGGCCGACCCCAAAAGGCGCCGAAGAGTCGTGAAGCTATCTCCCAATTCTCGCGATTGATGCAATACCGTACTTTCGGCGTTTCAATCTCGCCCTGAATCAGCCCGGCATCCTTCAACTCCTTGAGATGCTGGGACACGGTCGCCTTCGAGATGGGCAGCACCTCGTGAATGTCGCCGAAAAAGCAGCTCTCCTGCCGGGCCAGAAAATCGAGAATCGCAATTCGCGCCGGATGCCCCATTGCTTTAGCAAACCGCGCAAGACGCTCCTGATCAACCGCATATCCCTTTTCTCTCATGATATTCATTGTTTGTTGTTCGCAAAACTACAAACATATTTAGAATAAAACAAGAAAAAAATAATTTTTCTACGGCTAATCTGCATGGAGGACACGATGAATACGACAAAAAGGCTTACATTATACTCGCAATCGAATGATATTTAGGAGATTCGCCTCTATACGATGCCGAGAGATTATGGATGAACGCACATAAATACGGCTTACCAAAATATAAATCGCAATGGACACGGTTACAGATCACCGAACAGAACAAAAAGATAAGACCCCACACAGATGATTTAAAGTCCCATCATGGGCTTGTCCAAGGAATCAGCCCCAAGAGAGTATTAAGCTACCGTCAAAATTCGAACTTCTTTAAGAACGCGGACAAAATGCAGACACGGATGGCAAAACAAAAATCCCAAACAGTTAATTTGTAACTGTCTGGGATCTTTCTCATCGTACCCGGAGCCGGGGTCGAACCGGCACAGGGGTGAACCTACTGGTGTTTGAGACCAGCGCGTCTACCGATTCCGCCATCCGGGCTGATTTCGTGAAAATCGACTGCAAATGTAACCATATTTTCCCGTTTGGCAAAAAATCAGGCTAAAAAATCACGAACCAACCGCATATCATATTGAATATGCGCATATATGCGTTCAGTGCATACCATTCCCGCCACTCGACAAAAGCTACCACGCAAACAACCGTTTCGACATCCTCGTCCGCCATCGTCCGCCAACATAGCCTCTACACAAAACGCATTTGCAGACAACCGTTTCGACATCCTCTTCCACAATTGTCCGCAATCACAGCCTCCACACAAAAGCCCCGAACAAACATCCCGTTCCTCTTCCGCACCAACCATAGCATAAAAAAAGCCCCCGCCGACGTCAAAGTGTCAGCAGGGGCCATCTTGCGCAACGTCACGCCGCCGGGATCCAGTTATCGCGGGTCGAGCGTGAAGCCCCACTCATAGCTGCCGTCCGTACGGAGCGTAAAGCGGGCCTCGGGACGCGAGCCCCAGCTGTCATATCCGCCAACACCCGTCTGCCGGTAGTCGAGGCACACCTCAACGAAGTCATTGATCGAGGTGTCGATATCGTTGGTATGCATCTGTCGGCGGTCGTTCTGCGTAGCCTTGTCGCCCTCGAAAAAGTTGCGCCACTGGTAATCACGCTTCGTATTCGTAGCAGGGTCATACTCCTCGATCGCATTACACAGAACATTGAACTCCATACGGTCGTCGGCGACGATCTCAAGGCCCTTGAAGCGGATCCACTCCGTATCGGTGTGGTGTCCCGTCTCCTGCGGACGTACGTAGGGATAGTTCTCAGCGACGGCCGTCGTCGTGTAGAGTCCGGGCAGTGTACCGTTATTGCGGTCCCAATAGTTCTCCTCGGGGCCGCGGCCGTAGTAGCTGAAGCTCTCCATCGCGCGCGGCAGGCGGAAACGCATGCCCAGACGCGGCAGTTCGGGCAGGTTCTCACCCTTGCCGCCCGTATATGTGCTGCGTACGTTGACGAAGCCTGCGGCATTGACCGTATATGTCACCTTGAGCGATGCATCGTAAGGCAGTGCGTAAACAACATCTATCACGGCAGCGCCGTTCTCTTCCGTCGACACATCCGCCTCGGCCTTGAACTCCGTACCGGCCAGACGCCACTCGACACAGCGCTTGTCCTCGCCGTTGCCGAAGTCGTTGTCCGTCGGTGCACGCCAGAAGTTGGGGCGCAGGCCGAAGCCGTCGCTCAACAATTCGCGGCCGCCATATTTATAAGAGGTAACATAACCCTTCTTGCGGTCGAAAACGAAGTTCACCTTGCCGCCAGAGACGGTGATAGCATCATCGGTATTGGTCACCGTCAACGCCTTGCTCATGGCCCAAGCGTATGGAAGGCGCTTTGCACGCTGCAGCTCGAACGATTCGTGCGCTATGACGAAGTCGGCCGGGATGAGACGCTCCTCGGCCACAGTCACGGCCTCCAGACGCAGCGTATAGGTCTGGTCGGCGCGCATCTTGCCCATAGAGGGTACAGGCAGCGCGGCGCGCGACTGCGGCGCTGCGTTCACTGTAAGGTAACCGCTCTTGACCTCACGCCCGTCAGCCAGATAGGCGTAGCGTATGCGGTAGTTGCTCAGATCCTTGAAATAGAAGCGATTCTCGACCTCATATCCGCCGTCGGTACGGTGGAATGCGATGTCGCTGTATGCATACTTTACCTCGGCCATCGCCGGATGCGGACGCCGATCCGCTCCGATGATACCGTTGCAGAGGAAGTTGGCGTCACTCGGAGTCTTCTCGCCGTAGTCGCCACCGTAGGCCCAATATTTCACGCCGTTCTCGTCCATCTCGGCAAAGCCCTGATCGATCCAGTCCCAGATGAAGGCACCCTGAAGATTCGGGTACTTGTATATGGCCTGCCACTGCAGCCACAGACCTCCGGTCGAGTTACCCATAGCATGTGCATACTCCGACGGCACGACAGGACGGTCCGAACCGTTGCGGCCGATACTCTCCAGCCAGCTTGCACCCGGGTACTGGGGCACGAACATGTCGCTGTTCCACTCCCACTGTGCGCGCTCGTAGCATATCGGACGGTTCATACGTCCCGCGCCGTGCTCCTTGGCCGCAATCAGGTCATAGCCCAGATAGAAGTTATATCCGTTTCCGGCCTCGTTGCCAAGCGACCATATAGCCACGCACGGGTAGTTCTTCAACTGCTCGTACATGTTGTTTATACGGTCAAGGTGGGGAGCGCGCCATGCGGGGTTATTTCCGAGCGTGCCGCCCTTGTTGAGGCTGTAACCCATACCGTGAGACTCAATATTGGCCTCGCAGTAGACATATATTCCGATCTCGTCGCACAGCTCGTAGAAGCGGCGCGGCTGGGGATAGTGGCTCGTACGCACGGCATTGATGTTGTTCTGGCGCATGATCTCCAGATCGTGGCGCAGATCCTCCTCCGAGACGTAGTGACCCGTATATTCGTTATGTTCGTGCACGTTCACGCCCTTGAACTTGACGGGCTCGCCGTTCACCAGAAGCACAGTATAGTTGCGGCCCGAAGCATCCTTCTCGTCGATCGGCACGATCTCGAAACGGCGGAAACCGACATTGAACGGCACATACTCCTTCGCCGCGCCGCTGCCTATGCTCATCATCAGACGGTAGAGGTTGGGCTCCTCGGCCGACCACTTCTCCACATCGGCAACCTCTCCCGTAAAGAGCACCTCGTCGCCGCCCTGCGCCTGCCTGCTCCCCGACAGCACCGTCTTGCCTGCGGCGTCGACCAGCTTGTACGCCACCTCGCACGCCCCGCTGCCCGTGGTCATAACCTTGAGCGAGAAGAGTCCGTCGGTATATGTACCGTCGAGCGTCGAGACAACGTCGAAGTCACGGATCGAGGTCCGGGCCTGAGCGCTCAGATAGACGTCGCGCTCGATACCGCTGATGCGCCAGAAATCCTGACACTCGAGATACGAACCCGTACTCCAGCGGTATATCTTCAGCACGAGCGTATTCTCGCCATCCTTCAGATAGTCGTTCAGGCGGAACTGCGCAACGTCCTTCGAGTCCTCGCTGTAACCCACCTCGCGGCCGTTCACATATACATATACGCCCGACTTGGCGCCCGCGATGTTGAGGAAGATATCCTTGTCGACCCACGCCCCGTCCACGGTGAACGTACGGCGGTAAACTCCCACGGGCGTAGCCTCCGGCAGCTGCGGCGGCTGCGGGTTCACGGGGCTGAACTCGTATGGGTGGTTCACGTAGATGGCCGTACCGTAGCCCTGAAGCTCCCAGTTGCCCGGAACCTTGATCTCGTTCCACGACGAATCGTCCGTGGCGGGATCCGTCACCGACGCCGGTACATCCTTGTATGAGTCGTAATAGAGGAATTTCCAGTTGCCGTTGAGAAGCTGGTAGTTCTCCGACGACGAGAAGTCGCGCGTCAATGCCTTCTCCTCGCTCGTGTAGGTGACGAATTCGGTGCGGGGAGCCTCGCGGTTCACCTCCACCGTCGACACATCCTGCCAATAGGGGGTCTGGCAGAGACCTGCGGCCGAGAATCCGAGCATCACGACCGACATAAGGGTTCTTTTCATAGGTGTAGTATAGGTTTTCAAATTAAGTTGTCCGTTCCGGCAAGGTGGCCGGACTCGCGCCACGCACCATGCCGCACATGTAACAGATACAAATATAATAACATATCGGGTGATTTGCAACTCTCCGCGCCCGACAGCTACCGACGGTCCGTCGCAAAGAGCAGCATCAGCGCCGGTATGCCCGAAGCCGAATAGCTGTCAACGGTCTGCCCGCGCTCTACTCTGCGCGCATACTCCCCGCCGCAGATGTCGCGTACAGCGTCACGGTTGGCCCACCCCGCGGCCATGTTATGCCGCAGGAAGGGAAGGTACTGCCGCTGCCCGCAGTCGTAGACCAGCATGGCCATGTATTGTGCATAGATGGCCGTATAGATACCCTGCTCGATGCCGCTCTCGAAGGGAAGGATCCCATCCTTCGACATATCCCGCATGACGTAGTCGGCCGCCAGAAGCGCATTCGTCAGATAACGCCCCTCGCCCGTGGCGCGGTACAACAGAACCGAGGCCCCGATAAAGGTACCCTGATTGTAGACGTGGCTCTTCCAGTCGGGCTCGCCATCGCCGTGGCGGCTGTCGGCAACACGCCCCGTCGCCGCATCGAATAGATTCTCGACACCCCACTCGTATATCTCGCGCCCCATCTCGAAGTAACGCTCGCGCGTATGCGTCACGGGCCGCTCCCCCGCCGGCTCCGTACGCCCCTCGGGGACACACTCCGCCAGCGTCAACGCCGCCACCGCCGCAGGGAAGTTGATACATGCCATCTTGCCGTCGCCCGGGCGGTTGGGCTCGGGATTGGATATGGGGTACCACCGCCAGAACATGCCTCCGTCAGTCTCGTCATAAGAGCCCGTATCGCCCACACGCTCCGACCCGTACCATACGCGCGAGAAACTCTGCTCCGAAAGGCGCAGATACTCCTCATCGCCGAAGGCCGCATAGGCACGCGCCAGCGATATCGTCCACCACATGATGTCGTCATAGATGAACCACCCCGTATTCTCGTTGTTGTCCTCGAAGTCGAATCCCGCATAGTGCGCCCGCTCGCCCTCGAATATGCGGCGGCAAAGCTCGCGATACTCCCGCGCACGGCGCCGCTCCCCGCACCGCCCGGCCAGCGCCGCGGCGTTCATCGCCATGTCCCAATATATCGGCTGGCACCATATAGCCGCCGCCCCGTTGAAGCGGTCGACCGCCGCCGGAACCGCCGAGTCGCTCTTATAGATATATTTCGCACGGTCGAGATATACCTCATTAAAGGCGTCGTAGGCACGCCACACGTCACGTATGCCGATACGGGCATCCTCCCCGCCACCGACACCGCTCCATCCCGACACGGGCCAAGCGGCCGCCAACAGCAGCACAAACAAGATTCGTACGTTCATATTCGTATATTTTCAGTTGTTTCTCAGAGTATTCTTACGATCATGTTTCACGGTACGGCCTTCCGACAATTCGCGCCCCGGCCCTCACTTAACGGACTCCGGCGCGATGCCGCAACGCCTGAAGCACGCGAATCACAAATGTACGAAATAAAGTCCGAGATCATGTCACAAATCGGTCACACCGGCACCCGACTCTATAATTATACCGCAAAATTGTTCGTTCCGATGAATAAAAAGTAATATTAGCCAACAAAAATGTTCTATTTGCCTCATAATATTTTTTCTTCCGAAAATAATTTCCATCTTTGACCCATCGGAATCGGCACGCACGGCAAATGGCCGACTCCGGCATGAAGAATGGCAACAACCCTATTTTACAATCTATTCCCTCTATAATTAGGGCCGTGCACATCTTTAGCGGCCCGTTTCTTTTGTCTGCCGTAAGGTCGGAAATCCACCTTACGGCTTCTTTTTTACCCCTGCACCGCCGCCCCGCCGAGTCACGACACACCCCGCATACGCGCACGCTGGCCCCACCGCGAAAAGTCCCGACGACAGTATGACAATCGCAACGGCGGCAACGGCCCGAAACGGTCTTTTTTTCCTCGCCGCAAAGTTGGATTTATCGCCAAAAATTCATATTTTCGCACGGGAATTAGACATTGAACCACGCCGCCGCAAAACCTCGACGAATCGTGTGCGATATATGCCGCAACGGCACTGTCGGGCGCAGCGGCCCAACCCGAACCAACAATGAAACGACACATCATAACATTCGCTATCATGGCGTTGACCGCAACGATACCGGCCGCGGCTCAGCAGCCCCAAGGCAAACTCCTCACCATGGAGGAGACCATTCTCAGCCGCGCCCTCTCACCCGCATCATACCCCGTACGGTGGGTCGGACAGAGCGACAGCTACTCGGTGGTCGAGGGTTCCGACATGATCGCCGTCAATGCCCGCACCGGCAAACGCACGACCCTCATCACGCTCGACGAACTGAACCGTCTGCTCTCGGCCGACTTCAAGAGCTTCCCGCCCTACGCCTTCGAGGACGAGAATACGCTCGCGGTAACGGCCAACGGCGTGCGCAGCAGCATCGACCTTCGCCGCCGCAGCATCATCGCCTCGAGCCGCGTACCCACGGGGGCCAACCTCACGCGCCAGCCCGGCAAGGGCGGCCGATACGCATACACGCGTGACAACAACCTCTACTACTTCGACGGCACGGCCGAACACCCCATAACCTCGTACGAGGACCGCAACATAGTCTGCGGACAGAGCGTCAGCCGCAACGAGTTCGGCATCACGGGCGGCATATTCTTCGCCCCCGACGCCTCGAAGATAGCCTTCTACCGCAAGGACGAATCGCGCGTTACGGACTTCCCGCTCGTGGACATAACCACCCGTACCGGCACACTGCGCAACATCAAGTACCCGATGAACGGCATGGCTTCGGAGCATGTCGATCTCGGCATCTACGACATCGCCACCGGCCGCACCGTATATCTCACCGTCACGGATTTCGACGAGGAGCGATACCTTACGAACATCACGTGGTCGCCCGACGCCAAGCATATATTCGTGCAGGTGCTCGACCGCCGGCAGAAGAACATGCACCTCAACATGTACGACGTCGAGACGGGACGTCTGGTAAAGCAGCTGCTCACGGAGCATAACGACCGCTTCGTCGAGCCGCAGCACCCGCTCGTATTCCTGCGCAACGACCCCACGCGCTTCATCTACACCACCGACAACCGCGACGGATACTACAATCTCTACCTCTGCGACCTCGACGGCGGCATCAAACGCCTCACGGCCACCGACGCCGACGTGAAGTACGTCGCGCAGAACGACCGTTACGTATTCTACACCTCGGCCGAGGTCTCGCCCGTGGACAACCACCTCTTCAAGGTGGAGATAGCCACCGGCCGTGCGACGCGCCTCACCCCCGCCGAAGGGTGGCACAACGTCTCGGTGAGCCACAGCGGACGATACTTCCTCGATGACTACTCGTCGCTCAAGGTGCCCCGGGTCGTGGAGCTGCGCTCGACCGACAACCGCATCAAGCGCGAGCTCTTCCGCGCGCCCGACCCCACCGAGGACTATGCATACGCAGACATCGAGCTGGGCACTGTGAAGAGCGCCGACGGCAAATACGACAACTACTACCGCCTGATCAAGCCCCTCGGCTTCGACCCCGCAAAAAAATACCCCGTCATACTCTATGTCTACGGCGGCCCCCACTCGCAGATGGTGCGCAACAGCTATCAGGCACAGCTGCGCCGCTGGGAGATGTACATGGCACAGCGCGGATACGTGGTCTTCGTCATGGACAACCGCGGCACATCGAACCGCGGCGCCGAGTACGAGAAGGCCATACACAAACAGTGCGGGCAGAGCGAAATGCAGGACCAGATGGCCGGCATGCGCTGGCTCATGTCGCACCCGTGGGTCGACAGCAACCGCATCGGCGTCCACGGCTGGAGCTACGGCGGATACATGACCATATCGCTCATGACAAACTACCCCGACGTCTTCAAGGTAGGCGTTGCGGGCGGTCCGGTAATCGACTGGCAGTGGTATGAGGTGATGTACGGCGAACGGTACATGGAGACGCAGCAGACCAACGCCGACGGATTCGAGAAGGTGAGCCTGCTCAACCGCGCCGCCGACCTTAAGGGCAAGCTGCTAATATGTCAGGGTGCGATGGACGCAACGGTGGTATGGCAGCACTCACTGAACTTCGTGCGCAAGTGCATCGAGAACAACGTTCAGGTCGACTACTTCCCCTATCCGCTTGCCGAGCACAACGTCTTCGGCAAGGATGCCGTGCACCTGCACAACAAGATTACCGACTATTTCGAACTGCACCTTAAGCCCATCAAAAGCGACAACGCACAGGCGCAATAAACCGATGCGGGCTTACGTTTTATAACGACGCTGTCCAGAGATCGCCACGGCGACATGCGGCCGCGGCAGCAAGGGAATAATAACACTGATTTACAACAATATGTGCCGAGTGCAGCCACGCGCCACGGCATGGCGGCCGCTCGGCACGGCAAAATAAAAAAGACAGCAAAGTTGTACGGATGAAATATTATTCGTAACTTTGGAATGAAAAACGGAGTACGTTTATTTTACTCCATATTTACTCATAACACTAAAAAAGTACCGCTATGGAACAACTTTTCATCGGAGGACTGGGCACGAGCGAAATTCTGCTTATCGTCGTGGTTCTGCTGCTGCTTTTCGGAGGCAAGAAACTCCCCGAACTGATGCGTGGCGCCGGCCGCGGCATCAAGGAGTTCAAGGATGCCGTCAACAAGCCTATCGAGGAGGATGACGACAAGCCCGAAGCCAAGAAAACCACAACTACTACCAACACCAAAGAGTAATTTCGGATCGGAATATATATGAGCACTCAAACTGCCAACGACAGCGCGGAGATGACATTCGGGGAACACCTCGATGAACTCCGGAAGATACTTATCCGCGTAGCTTTGGTCTTTGCCCTGCTCTTCATCGTTCTGTTCACAATGAAGGGAGTGGTGCTGAAGGTGGTATTCGCTCCCATAACGCCGGAATTCCCGACGAACAGGCTCTTTACATGGTTGGCCACGGCCATGGGCTCCGACGCCCTGAACATACACCCCGAAAACGTGCAGCTGTTCAACAACAAGATGGCCGGACAGTTCATGCTCCACATCAAGAGCTCCGTCGTCGGAGCTCTCGTTGTGGCGTTCCCATTCCTGATATGGCAGTTGTGGCTTTTCGTCAAACCCGCACTGCCGCCACATCAGCGCAAGCAGAGCATACGTTATGTCCTCGAGACGCCAATATGGTTCATTCTCGGACTGCTGTTCGGTTACTACGTCATAGCGCCGCTGGCCATTAACTTCCTCGGAAACTACTCCGTAAGCGAAGAGATAAGCAACATCATCGACGTAGGATCGTACATGAGTACCGTCCTCGGCGTAACCTTTGCCGCAGCCCTCGCATTCCAGCTGCCGCTGCTCATACGTCTGCTCGCGACAATAGGCCTGATCACCTCCGAGTCGATGCGTCAGTACCGCAAGGTTGCCGTCGTGGCGCTGCTCGTATTCGCTGCCATAATAACACCGCCCGACGTGGTGAGTCAGATACTCATATTCGTACCCTGCTACGCCCTCTACGAGTACGGCATAACGATAGCCAAGCACATAGAGGCCCGCAAGGAGAAGGAGGAGGCCGAATATCTCGCCATGCAGGCAGCCGAAGCTGAGGCCAAGGCTAAAGCCGAGGCCGAACAACAGGCCGAAGCCGCAAAGCAAGCGAATGTAGAAGCCGAAGCCGACACGGAAGTCGAGACCGTCGCAGATAATACAGCCGAAGCCGACACGGACAAGGCCGACAAGAACTGAGAAAGTCGTCCCCGACGATAAATCGGAGGCAACGGATACACCCAAGCAGACGCCCCGCATTGGAGCGTCTGCTCTCCCCCAAGGGGCCAATCTCAATCTATTGAGAGGTAGCAATGATGGTGGGGGCCGAGGCAAGGTGAAGTGAAGCAAGGCGAGGCTAAGTGAGGCGAGGCGATAATGCGAAGGGAGGAAGATACAGAGAGAGTGTATGCGAGAGATATAGAGAGGAGAGAGCGCATAGGCCGTATGCTATGAATCCGGACGAGAGTCTGGGAAGCGAGAGAAGGAAGACAAGAGAAGAGAGATTGGGCGAGAGTATTGAGACGGAAGATAAAGACAATAATATGCGGACGGCACGGCCGTACGCACATGTAGGAGCAAGGCACATGGACAGGCTTACGTTTTTCAAACAGGGGTTATCCTCGGCGATGGATGCCGTCAGTGCGGTCGTCGGACTCAAGAAAGCCGTGAACACATTCACGGAAGCTGTCGACGAAGCCCTTGGTGACATCAAGAGCGACATGGGCCTCTATCTGAAATCCGTCGAGTCCGACATGTACGAAGGTGTCGGCAGCACCCTCAAGGAGATGGCCCGCATGGGTTACACCACCATTGAGACCGACTCCTACTTTGGAGGCAAGATATACGATCTCAAGCCCGACGATTTCCGACGCGCTGCCGATGAGGCGGGATTGAAGATCACATCGGCGCACCTGCGCAAGTATTACGCCGACGACATGCCCGAGGGGCCCGAGAAAGAGGGGGTCGAAAAGGAAGGGGGCGAGAAAGAGAGGAGCGACACAAAGGAAAACAAGACAGACGGGGCTGAGACAAAGGGGAAGACAAAAGATATAAAGGCCGAGAGGTCAGAGGATAGAGAGACTGAGGCCGAAGAGACTGTGGAAGTCGAAGCAAAAGGAGCCGAGGAAGCTGAGGCAAAATCAGCGGATGCGGCCAAGGCTGAAGACCCTGTAATGAAGTGGTGGGACGAAGCGCTCGACGTCCAGAAGGCGATGGGATGTCGCTACATAGTCATCTCACGTCTGCCCGATGCACTCACGCCGCTCACGGCTGCCCGTTACGCCGACTACTACACCCGCATAGGCGACAAGGCGTTGCAGCGCGGGATGAAGTTATGCATACACCCCGAGCGCCGTGTGCTCACGGCTACGGACGGGGCTTCGATCTTCGATATAATGGCTCTGCACATGCCGCAGGAAAAGGTATGGTTCGAGATCGACACACGCGAGGCACACGAGGCTGGCGTCGATATCGTATCGATGCTCAAGCGATACAAGGGACGTGTCATGCTGCTGCACCTGCAGGACTACGGCATCGTTACCGAAAGCGGTCTTATCGACTTCGACAAGATCATCAACACGGCCATAGCCTCGGGTGTGAAAGATATATTTGTCGAAGTGCGCAGCTACACGCTGCCGCCGCGGAACTGTGTCGAGCGCAGCATGTACAATCTCGAATCGCTGCCGAGCCTGAGATACTGACTCTGACGTCTGCAAGGCTCCGACAATGCTGACGCCCGTATAAGCGGGGGAAGAAATGAAAGGTGAACCGCAACGGGACGCCACAAAAAAACGAAGACCGAAAAAGATACAGAACTGACTATATTGAAACTGAGTATATTGAGAAAGGGATAGACGTAGTAAAGAATCAGGAAACTATATAGACAGAAGTAACCGTATACAAAAAGATGACGCTACGGACAACCCGTATAATTAAAATAACTCTTTATTAACCTTAAACACCAACAACAATGTCAAAGAAAATCTCAAGAGCTGACTTTCTGAAGACCTCTGCAGCTGGTCTGGCAGCTATGACTGTTGTTCCCGGCAACGTAATGGGTTCAGCCTTCGGACACAAGCCCCCCTCGGACAAACTTAACATCGCAGGTGTAGGTATCGGCGGACGTGGATCGGCCGTGCTGGACGACCTCAAGGAGGAGAATATCGTGGCCCTCTGCGACACGGACTGGAACTATGCCAAGGGCACGTTCGACCGTTTCTCGAAGGCACAGCGCTTCTGGGACTGGCGCGAGATGTACGACAAGATCGCAAACCAGATCGATGCCGTAATGTGCGCTACGCCTGACCACACGCACGCACTTGTTGCTGCCAACGCCATGGAGCTCGGCAAGCACGTATATTGCGAGAAGCCTCTGACGCACACCGTTTACGAGTCGCGTCTGCTCACCAAGCTCGCTGCCAAGAACGGCGTGGCTACCCAGATGGGTAACCAAGGATCGTCGGGCGAGGGCGTACAGAAGGTGTGCGACTGGATCTGGAACGGCGAAATCGGCGAGGTTACCCGTGTGGATGCCTTCACCGACCGTCCCATCTGGCCGCAGGGTCTGATGCGTCCCTCGCAGGTTGACCCCATACCCGAGACCCTGAACTGGGATCTCTTCCTCGGATCGGCCCCCTATCGTCCCTACAACAAGATCTATCAGCCGTGGAACTGGCGTGGATGGTGGGACTTCGGTACCGGTGCTCTGGGCGATATGGCCTGCCATATCCTCCACCCCGTATTCAAGGCTCTGCAGCTGGGCTACCCCACCAAGGTACAGGGTTCGTCGACGGCACTGCTCACCGACTGCGCTCCGCAGGCTCAGATGGTAACATACGTATTCCCCGAGCGCGGCAAGAAGGACAAGGTCAAGCTGCCCGAGGTTACCGTTACGTGGTATGACGGAGGTCTGACGCCCCCGCGTCCGGATGGACTCGAGCCCGGCAAGAACCTCAACGACAACGGTGGCGGATGTATCTTCTACGGCACCAAGGATGTCCTCATCTGCGGATGCTACGGTGTCAATCCCTACCTGCTGTCTGGCCGTGTGCCCAACGCTCCCGCACGTGCCCGCAAGGTCGAGCTCTCGCACGGAAAGGACTGGGTTCGCGCCTGCAAGGAGGACAAGGCTACCCGCGTAAAGTCGAATTCGGACTTCTCGGAGGCAGGTCCCTTCAACGAGATGGTCGTAATGGGTGTTCTGGGCGTACGTCTGCAGAGCCTCAACAAGACCCTCGAGTGGGACGGCGCAAACATGCGCTTCACCAATATCGGCGACGACGAGACGCTGCGCATCATGATCGAGGACGGATTCTCGGTACACGACGGTCACCCGACCTTCAACAAGACCTACACCGACCCCATCAACGCAAAGCAGTTCGCCGAGGAGATGATCAAGCACAACTATCGCAAGGGTTGGGACACTTTGCTCCCCGCCATGCCCAAATAATCTAACATCACTTTTATCTAAACCGATAAGGAAATGAAAAAGGTATTATTCATGGCTGCTTTGGCATCGGCTGCGATGCTTGCAAGCTGCGGCGGCAACGCCACCAAGAAGACTGCCGAGAAAGAGGCCGAGGACGACGCCAATACCGTTGTCCTGTTCGACGGCACCAGCCTCAAGGGTTGGAGAGGATACAACAAGACCGAGGTGCCCTCACGTTGGGTCATCGAGGACGGCTGCCTGAAATTCAACGGCTCGGGCGGCGGTGAGGCTCAGGCCGGCGACGGCGGCGACCTCATCTTCGACCAGAAGTTCAAGAACTTCGAGCTGGAGCTCGAGTACAAGGTTGCCAAAGGCTCTAACTCTGGTATATTCTATCTGGCACAGGAGGTTCCCAATCAGCCTATCTACATCTCGGCTCCCGAGTATCAGGTTCTCGACAACGAGAATCACCCCGACGCCAAGTTGGGCGTAGACGGCAACCGCATGTCGGCATCACTCTACGACATGATCCCCGCAAAGCCGCAGAACGCAAAGCCCTACGGCGAGTGGAACAAGGTCAAGATCCTCTGCTACAAGGGTACGGTTGTTCACTACCAGAACGACGTAGCCGTTGTTGAGTATCACTTGTGGACTCCCCAGTGGAAGGAGCTGCTCGACAAGTCGAAGTTCAGCAAGGACAAGTGGCCCGAGGCATACGATCTGCTGCTCAACTGCGGCGGTGAGAACCACGAGGGTTACATCGGCCTGCAGGATCACGGCGACGATGTGTGGTTCCGCAACATCAAGGTCAAGATCCTCGAGTAAGACCTGACAAGCCGAAACGAAAGGAGCTGCCCTATTCGGGCGGCTCTTTTTTATCGGCACGCATTAACCGCACGCAAAGCGACGACGGGAAATCTTTTATCGCTACATTTGCAACAGTACTACACAAATCCCATATACATGACCAGAATACTCCTATACGCCACTCTCATATCGTGCCTCGTCTCGGCCATACTGTATGTATACATACGTTTCCACCGAACCCCGAAAGAGGACAAATGGTACGACACGATAGTCTACATACTGTGGCCCCTGCTGGCCACTTGCGTAGGTGTCGTGTTCGCCCTGTGGATCGACCGCGACGAGACCTCCCGACGTCAACGCGAGGCTACAGTGAAGACGCTGACCCTATGCGTACTCGACGCCAACAACACATTGGAACTGATCGGCCGCGCCGCCGATACGGCCGCAAAGCACAACGACGGCACACCGTCTCTCGACACATACAGGAAGGCGCGCACGCTGCTCGAACGCTTCGGAATGCCATATCCTGACGTGATACAGAGCCTGCTGCTGAGCGAAAGTACACTTACGAACTGCTCCACGGCATACCTCGAGACCGTCATGCGCGAGTTGAACAAATTGAAACAGCTGAAGGCAACGATGAACAGGGAGATGCCGGACGAGATGTTTTTCCGCTGCATCGACAGCTACCACATAGCGCTTGAGGAGATACTGGACCTCACGTGCAACGAAATAAACTACATCAACGGACTGATGTCGCAAAGTTCCCATGACCGCCAGATAGATATAGTCATGCAAGGGGAACGGCGTACCAAACTGCTCGACAGCAATGCCCGACTTCGGAGCCAGATACTTGAGCAGGACGTGGCACAACCCGACAGCAGCAGATAGCAGCCCGTATCTTCACCGCCAAAACATCTGACGTGCAGGCCATCATGGTCTGCACGTCAGACTTATACAGCCACACCCTACATGGCGTAACTCAGCGTCAGACCCAGTTGACGGGGTTTGCCGTGGCTGAAGAAACTGTTGCCTACCGACTTGAAATAGAAGGTATAGAAATCCGTTCCCGTGAGGTTGCGGCCCCAAAGCGAAAGCGTGAAATCCCCCTTGCGCAACTCGACCGACGCCCCGAGCTGGGAATAGAAATTCTGGTACAGCGAGTTGCTCTCGTTCCAATAAATCTTGCCCGCACCCTGCCATGAGCAGTTCACAACCACATCGTCCAGCATACGCGCCCCGACATGCAGGCGATAGGTCGCACCCAGAGAGACGGTATTGCGCGGAGCGTAAGGCAGTACGTTGCCAGCATAGTCGGCCTCGCCATCGTCGAACTTCACAAAACGTGCATCCGTAAATCCGTAGCTGCCCCATACGCCCAGACGTGTCGTCGGGTTCCACGAAAGCGACACCTCGACACCGCGGCTGCGCGAGCGGCCAGCGTTAGACATCATACGTCCCGTCGTGGTACCCTCGGGAAAGACCGTGAGCTGCTGGTCGCGACACTCTATCCAGAAGAGCGAAAAATCCGTCCTCACGCGCCCCTCGGCAAAGGCAAGGTGTCCGCCCGCCTCGTAATTCCAGCTGTATTCGGGCTTGTATGTGGTAGCCGAAGCCTCGTTGTATGGCGACGGCTGCGCAGGCATACCCATATCCTCCATCATGGCCGCCATCAGGCGGTTCTGGAGTATGTCGGAGAAGATCTGGGTGTTGAATCCGCCCGCCTTGTATCCGCGCGAGGCCGCAACATAAAGCTCACCGGCGCCCGTCGAGAAGTTGACGGCGAACTTCGGCAACAGCTCCAGAAAATCCATACGCTCGCGTCCCGCAAAGGGCATCGACAGCTCCTTGAACTGCGGCATCATGGGGCTCAGACGATAATGTATCGAGGTGTAGTTGTCGTAATCCATACGCGAAGCCTCATAGTCCAGACGCAGGCCCGCCGTAAAGCGCCAACGCCCCGCACGCAGCGACGACTCGTGATAGAGGGCCAGACCGTAGGTCGGGATCTTGAAGTTGCTCGCTATGTCGAACGCGCTCTCCTCGATCATAAGCTCCGCCCACGGCATTACGCTCTGTATGCCGGCATTTGCCGCACCGAGTATCAGATCGCCGATGCCGTCCTCGAGGAAGGTTACGGGAGCCTCCATACGCAGACGCTTGTAGAAACCGTAGGCACCCGTGATCCACTGCCAGCGGCGGCTGTCGTCATTGCTGCGCAGCACGATATCCTCAGTCAGGGCGTGCTCGCGCTGCTGCTGCACGAGCGTAAATAGCGACCGCGGCGTGAAGTCGTTGTCGATAAGCATACGGTCATAAAGGTACTGGTATCCCGTAGCCGAGGTGAAGAGCATCTTCTCTCCCTCGTGCTTGACAACGAAGCCGTCCGTGACATTCACACGCTCGTAGCTGTTGGGGCCGTTGTAGTTTACGGGCGAGACCGTACCGCTCTCCTCGTCATAGAGGCAATAGGCATATCCCCCCTCGAGACTCGATCCGACAGAGGCGACGTTGTCTATCGACCAGCCGTCAGCCCCCTGCCATACCATACGCACACGTCCGCCAGCGCTGTGTCCGCGGTCGCAGTCGCTGCCGTCGTATGCGTTGTCGAAGAAGCCGTCGGTGCGGGTATAGAATCCTCCGACCGAGATGCCGAAATTGTCCGACACGCGCCCGTAATACGAAGCCTTGGCCCGAACCGTATTACCCGTACCGTACTCGGCAGAGGCACGCACGCCACTATATCCCAACGGCGAGAGTGTATAGATGTTCAGTTGGCCCCCGATGGTATTGCGGCCGTAGAGCGTACCCTGAGGGCCGCGCAGAACCTCGATGCGAGCGATATCGAAGAGATCGAAATCGTAGCTGTTCTTATTGAGGTAAGGTATCTCGTCGACATTGACCCCCACGACCGGTTGGTCGATGCGGGCGCCGAAGCCGCGAACATATATCGACGAGGTCATACGCGAACCGTAGTCGGGCTGGTAGAAGTTCGGAACCACGGCCGAGAGATCCTTCACCGAGAGCACCCGCTCGCGCTCGATGGCCGCAGGGCTCAATACCGTTGAAGAGATCGGCTGCCGCCGAAGTGAGAAAGTTTGTTTGGCGGCCGGCGCCACCACCGTCACCTGCTCGATATTCTGGAGCGTATCGACGGGTTCGGGCGCAAGGTCATCGGGACCGCCGCCCGCAAGGGTCAGTAGTGCTAAAAGTAATTTCATACGGCAAAGGTAGTCACACGACCCATGCGGCGCAACTATAACATTTTATAGTTTTGGCATAACGGCGGAATCACTATCTTTGTAACATGGAAACGAAGCCCAAAATAGTGGTCATACACCCCAATTCGTTGTGCTGCATGGCCATGCGCACCATTATCACCGACATCGCCCCCTTCATCGGGGCCTTCCGCTCGGTCGAGACGGCCACGTACAACTCCATGGAGGAGTTCCGCGCCGACAATCAGTGCCATGCCATACACTATTTTGTCGCGGCCGAGGTTCTGGTCGAGAACCTGCCATTCTTCGCCCCGCAATACCGCCGCTGCATCGTCCTCACCGAGGGCGGTAATCCGGCCGATGTCCCGTCAGAGTTCCGTACGGTGGATATCACACGCCCCGAGCGCGAACTGCTCAAGGCGTTCCTCTCGTTGCAGGGCGCCGCACACGCCGCACACGGCATAATGCCCCACCCCGCCCCAGACTATGCCGAGCTGCTCTCGCAACGCGAAAAGGATGTGCTGGCCCTCACCGTAAAGGGATATATAAACAAGGAGATCGCCGACACGCTCAACATATCCACCGCAACCGTCATATTCCACCGCCGCAACATTGCCGAAAAACTCGGCACACGCTCCGTCGGCCGCATGACCATATATGCCGTCATGAACGGTATTGTCGACATGCACGAACTTTGATATACGGGTGCCATTAATCCACTAATGATATATTACGGCGAAGGCATCCTGCCGAGCCAAATCCTAAAAAACTGCGTTTTTCTATTTGTCTCTGCGCTCGGCTTTTCGTATCTTTGACTTCGTCTTAGATAGGAGGCGCCTCGGCATAGCCAAATCTGAAAAACTGCGTTTTTCTATTTGTCTCTGCGCTCGGCTTTCACTATCTTTGTAAAGATCGATCGCCGCAGAGGCATCGACAACGTCAACCAATACCCTACGACTATGAAAAGACTATTGATGATTACGGCATTCACGGCCTTCGCCGCCGCAGGATGCGACGCCCAGCAGACCCCGTCGGGCGACGCCGCAGCTCCGCAGAAGAATCAGGTCATAGAGACCATCATGGCACGCCGCAGCATCCGTGCCTACAAACCCGAACCCGTCCCGCACGATATACTCGACCAGATACTCGAGTGCGGCATCAACGCCCCCAACGGCATGAACGCCCAGCAATGGGAGGTGCGCGTGGTAGACTCGAAAGAGTGGCTAGACAATGCCACCGCCGCGTACAAGAAGACCGTCGCCGGAACTCCGGCCGAGAAGTCGGTAGCCGACCCCTCGTTCGTCAACATGTTCCGCAACGCCCCAACCGTCATCTTCATCGCCCACAAGCCCGGAGGCTGCACACAGGTCGACTGCGGACTTATGGCCGGCAACATGGTCACGGCGGCACAATCGCTCGGCATAGGCTCGGTCTGCATGATGGGCCCGCTCGGATTCTTCTCCACGCCCGAAGGCAAGCCGTTCCTCGAATCGCTGCAACTGAGTGAGGGATACGAACTTCTACTCTGTATAGGCATGGGATATGCCAACGAACAGCCTGCCGCAAAGCCCCGAAACCGCGACGTTATTAAATATATTAAGTAAATACCCGCATATTTATGCGCCCGAAATTTTGAATTCTCCGCAAATAGCGATATATTTGTCGTCGAATAAAAGGTTCCACAAATTACGAGCGAAAACGGATATGAATTCTTTCTTTTATAAGCGATTTTATCACTACCGTGTGAACGGTCAGGAGGTCGCGTGTTAAAAAAGAAGAGTTTATGAACGATGATATTGATCCTGACCTGTGCGAACAAGGTCAGGATTTTTTTTAACGCAATTTTTTATGCTGAAAGTAGCCATACAGGGATACGAGGGTTGTTTCCACCAGATCGCGGCCAATAAATATTTCGGCCGCCAGATAGAGATCCTGCCGAACAACACCTTCCGAGGCGTGGCCGCCGCCGTCAAGAACGGTACGGCCGATATGGGCGTCATGGCCATCGAGAACTCTATCGCCGGATCGATCATCGCAAACTACAGCATCCTGCAAGATGCGAACCTGCAGGTCGCTGGCGAAGTCTACCTGCCCGTGATGCAGAACCTCATGGCCCTGCCCGGAGTATCGATGGACGACATCCGCGAGGTGGAATCACATCCCATGGCCCTGCTGCAGTGTGTCGATTTCCTCGACCGCCATCCGTGGAAGCTCATCGAAAGCGAGGACACGGCTCTCAGTGCCCGACACATCGCCGAAAAGGGTCTGCGCCACACCGCCGCCATAGCCAGCGAGTTGGCCGCCGAGATGTTCGGGCTGCAGATCCTCGCCCCCGAGATAAATACAATAAAGAGCAACTATACGCGTTTTATGATCCTCAAGCGGCACGACCACAACATCGACCCCCATGCCAACAAGGCGTCGCTCTACTTCAAGACCGACCACCGCGAAGGGTCGCTGCTGCGGGCGCTGAGCCAGCTCAACGGCATAAACCTCTCGAAGTTGCAGTCGTACCCCATACCGAGCGAACCGTGGCACTACCTCTTCCACATAGACCTCGAGTTCCGCTGTCTGGACGACTACATCTCGAATCTCGACCGTCTGCAGCAAGCAACCGAAGAGGTACACGTGTACGGGGTCTACCGCAGCGGCAAATAGCCCCGCCGGCTGACTTATAAATACAGGAACGGCGCACGGACGCCGCTGCAAATATATAATGGGCAAGACCGGAAAGCACGGACACGAATGGCCGCCCGCCGATGGAATGATAAGGAAAAACAACGAAAAGCTTAAACGAAATATTAACTCTAAAAACTGAAGATTATGGCAAAGGTTGAAATTGCTCCCTCGCACAGAATGGACTGCATCAAGGAGTATTACTTCTCAAAGAAGAACCGCGAAATCGCCGAGCTGCGCAAGGCCGGCCGCGACATCATAAGCCTCGGCATCGGCAGCCCCGACATGCCGCCCCACAAGAGCGTCATCGACCGTCTGGGCAAGGAGGCGCAGCGTCCCGACGTACACGCATACCAGCCCTACAACGGCAGCGACCTGCTGCGTCAGGCATACGCCGACTGGTATGATAAGTGGTACGGCGTAACGCTCAACCCCAAGAACGAGGTTCTGCCCCTGCTGGGATCGAAGGAGGGTATCATGCACATCTGCATGGCATTCCTCAACGCCGGAGATCAGGTTCTGGTGCCCAACCCGGGATATCCTACATACCGTGCCGCCGTCACCCTTTCGGGAGGTGAGGTCGTGGATTACAAGCTCAAGGCCGAGAACGGTTTCCTGCCCGACTTCGACGAGTTGGAGAAGATGGATCTGAGCCGCGTGAAGCTCATGTTCGCCAACTATCCCAACATGCCGACCGGTACACACCCCACCAAGGAGCTCTTCGAGAAGCTGGTCGACTTCGCCGGACGCCACAACATCCTGCTCGTACACGACAACCCCTACAGCTTCGTGCGCAACAACCTCCGTCTGAGCATCCTCGCCATACCGGGCGCCAAGGACGTCGCCCTTGAGATGAACTCTACCAGCAAGGGCCACAGCATGGCCGGCTGGCGTGTGGGTGTGGTAGTCGGCCGCGCCGACCTGCTGAGCGACATCCTGCGTTTCAAGAGCAACATGGACTCGGGTATGTTCTATCCCGTACAGGCTGCCGCAGCCGAGGCCCTCTCGCTGGGAGAGGATTGGTTTGAGGCCCTCAACAAGGTATACTACGCACGTGAGGCAAAGGGTTACGAACTGCTCGACGCGCTGGGATGCAAGTACCAGAAGGGACAGGCCGGACTCTTCATCTGGGCCGAGATCCCCGACTGGTTCGACGGCGACTGCTTCGCCTTCTCGGACAAGATCCTCGACGAGTGCGACGTCTTCGCTACGCCGGGCGGCATCTTCGGCAGCGAGGGCAACCACTTCATCCGCATATCGCTCTGTATGCCTGAGGAGCGTCTGGCCGAGGCCGCACAGCGCGTCAAGACCCGTCTGAAGAGATAAGACATCGCAAGCGATGAAGACCACCGTCATAGGTTTGGGCCTTATCGGAGGATCGTTTGCCCTGAGTCTCAAGGACAAGGGACTGAGTGACCATATCATGGGCATCGAGCGCTCGGAAGCGAGCGCCCGACGCGCCCTTGAATTGGGGCTCGTGGACGAAATGGTCGATCTGGATCAGGCACTCGAGAAGAGTGACCTCATCGTGTTGGCCACGCCCGTGGACACCATACCCACTCTTGCGCTCAAGATCCTCAACCGCATACGCCATGACCAGATAGTCATGGATATGGGTTCCATCAAGCAGGAGCTGTGCGAGATGACCATGATGCACCCCAATCGCGGGCGTCTGGTCGCCACGCACCCAATGTGGGGTACCGAGAACAGCGGTCCCGACGCCGCACAACACGGCGGATTCGCCGGTCGCACGGTCGTTATATGCGAACGCGAGCGTTCGGACGATGACGCCGCCGCCGCGGTCGAGAAGATCTACCGCACGCTGGGTATGCCCATACGCTACATGTCGGCCGAGGAGCAGGACATGCACTGCGCCTACGTGTCGCATATCTCGCACATCACATCCTTCGCACTGGCGCTGACCGTGCTGGAGAAGGAGCGCGAGGAGGAGCACATATTCGACCTTGCGGGTGGCGGTTTCGAGAGCACGGTGCGTCTGGCCAAGAGTCTGCCGCAGACGTGGGCCCCGATATTTCTGGGCAACAAGTACAACATACTGGACGTGTTGCGCGAGCATATCCACCAGCTGCAGATCATGCGTCGCATGATCGAACGCGACGACCGCGAGGGACTCATCGAGATGATGCACCGGGCCAACAAGATAAGGAACATACTCAAATAACACCCTAAACGTACTCAAATGGGAAAATTCGTACTCGGGGCCAAACGGCCCCTCATCATAGCGGGGCCGTGCAGCGCCGAAACCCGTGAACAGACCGTCGAGACGGCCATGCAGCTGGCCCGTTCGGGACGTGTGGACGTCATACGCGCCGGCGTATGGAAACCCCGCACGCAGCCCGGCACCTTCGAGGGTGTGGGCGAGCCGGCACTCGAATGGCTCAACGAGGTCAAGGCGGCAACGGGTCTGCCCATAGCCGTCGAGGTAGCCAACCGCGCTCACGTCGAGTGCGCCCTGCGCCACGGTGTGGACCTGTTGTGGATAGGCGCCCGCACCACCGTCTCGCCCTTCGCCGTACAGGAGATCGCCGAGAGCCTGCGCGGCAACAAGGATGTGGCCGTGCTCATAAAGAACCCCATGGTGCCTGACATCAACCTCTGGGCCGGCGCCGTCAACCGTCTCATCAAAGAGGGCATCCCCGCCGAGAACATAGGACTCATACACCGCGGATTCTCATATTTCGGCCGCAGCAAATACCGCAACCCGCCGATGTGGCACATGATCTTCGAGATGCGCAGCCGCTTCCCCGACATGATGATGATATGCGACCCGTCGCACATTTGCGGCTGTCGCCCCCTGCTCTACGGCATCTCGCAGCAGGCGGCCGACCTCTGCTATGACGGTCTCATAATCGAGAGCCACATCAACCCCGACAAGGCATGGAGCGACGCCTCGCAGCAACTCACGCCGCAGGATTGCATCACGATGCTCGATAATGTGATGTGGCGCGCCAAGACGGCCAACGACCCCGAATATACGAGTGAATTGAACGTCTGCCGCCAGCAGATCGACCAGATCGACGCCGAGCTGTTCGAGCTTCTGTGCGAGCGCATGAAGACCAGCGAGAAGATCGGCCGCATAAAGAAGGCCAACAACGTGGCCATCCTCCAGAGCAACCGCTGGGAGGATATCTGCCGCCGCATGCTCTCGCTCACGCGCGGCATGGGCCTGAGCGAGGACTTCGTACGCACGGTGCTCGAGGCCATACATATCGAGAGCATCAACCACCAGAACGAGGTGATGAACAAACAGTAAGCCTTCGAGACGCATACTTCGGGGAGTCTGCCACAAGTGGCAGACTCCTTTTTTGTTCCCTGCGGTGAGCTTTTTACTGCCGGGCGAGGAAATGTCGCCCCGGGCAAATCGTATATATGCGAAAAAATATGTACATTTGCCTATCGAAATGGACAGAGACTATACATACGAAGGCATACGCCTCCACTGCACCGTGGAGGGATCGGGACGACCGCTGATGCTGCTGCACGGCTGGGGCTGCGACGGCAAGATATTCGACAGCGTGCGCGCACTCTTCGTCGCGCACTTTTGTGTCTATACGTTCGACTTCGCGGGCTTCGGCCGCAGCGAGGAGCCCCGTGAGGTGTGGGGCGTGGAGCAATACACCCGTTCGATTGAGGCCTTCGCCCGCGAGAACGGCATACGCCGTCCGATCCTTATCGGGCACTCGTTCGGCGGACGTGTAGCCATACTATACGCCTCGCGCAACGACGTGGAGAAGGTAATGCTGGTGGATGCTGCAGGCGTCAAGCCGCGGCGCTCGGCCCGCTACTACTGGAAGGTCTACTCATACAAGATAGCCAAACGCCTGCTCCCGATCGCCGTGGGCAAGCCGCGCGCACAACGTATGATCGAGCGTTACCGCGCCAAGACGGGATCGTCGGACTACAATAACGCCACGCCCATGATGCGCGCCATACTGTCGAAGTGCGTGAACGAGGATCTATGCCACGTAATGCCTCAGATAAAGGCGCCGACGCTGCTCTTCTGGGGCGAGCGCGACACCGCAACACCCGTAGCCGACGCCCGCCGCATGGAGAGTCTCATACCCGATGCCGGCGTAGTCATAGTCAAGGGTGGCAGCCACTTCTCGTTTCTCGACAATCCGGACCTCTTCCTGCGCGTCGCGGAGAGTTTTCTCGTAGACCATGACGCGAAGGATGCAACCGCCACCGCCGAACCGAATAAAACCGAGTAGACAATGAACAAGATCCTCGTACTGATATTTCTTGCGGCCTACGCCACGCTGTGGTTCGCCATGCTGCGATACGACATCATGATGTATCAGCAGAACTCCTACCGTTTTTCGCGCTACCGCCGCTGGCTGTTCAAGTCCTACAAGCCGCAGTGGGCCGCCACAATCGCCGCGCTGGCCATTGCCTGCTGGATCCTTACGGACAACGTTACGGGTCTGGCCATAATCTTCATGCTCTACCTCTCGTGGCAGGAGCTCAAGGTCAAGTACAAGAAACCGCTCGCCTACACGATGCGCGTAAAGCGACTCTTCACGACGGCGGCAATCATAACCCTTGCGGCCATCGTCTTGTCGTTCATCTACATTCCGCACTATATGCCGGCCATAGCGTTGGGACTGCTGGCACTGCCCGTGCTGATGCTCGCGGCGGACGTGATAAACAAGCCCATAGAGAAATATATCGTGCGCCGCTACTACCGCGAAGCGCAGCAGATACTCGCCTCGATGCCCCGGCTCAAGGTCATAGGCGTCACGGGCAGTTTCGGCAAGACCTCCACAAAGAACTATCTCTACCGCATACTCTCCGAGAAGTACAACGTGCTGATGACCCCCGGCAACTACAACACCACGCTGGGCGTCGTGCGCACGGTGCGCGAGCAGCTCAAGCCCTACCACGACATCTTCATCGTCGAGATGGGGGCCAAGCAGCCGGGCGACATACGCGAGATATGCGATCTGGTGCACCCGACGATAGGTATCGTCACGGCTGTCGGGGAGATGCACCTCGAAACGTTCCATACCGTAGAAAATATCCTTCATACGAAGTTCGAACTGCTGGATGCGCTGCCCGAAGATGGCCTCGGCGTAGTTAATCTCGATTCGCAACCCATCGCCGCGAGCGACGCCCCGCATGACAAACGTATCGTCACATACGCCGTACACAATACTGCGGCCGACTACCTCGCCGTCGACATAAACTACACCTCGAAGCTGACCGACTTCTCGGTAGCCACGCGCGAGGGAGTGCGTACTGGATATGCGACGCAGCTTGCCGGCCGCGGCAATATCCTCAACCTGCTGGCGGCCATCGTCGTGGCCGACCGTCTGGGTGTGGAGGAGGCGCTGCAGAAGCGTGCCATGCGCCGCATCGAGCAGATCGAACACCGTCTGAGCATCAACCGCGCCTCGGGCGGCGTCACGGTCATCGACGACGCCTACAACTCAAACCCCGCGGGGGCAAGGATGGCTCTCGAAGTGCTGCGCGACTTTGCCGTCGACGTGGGCGGCCGCCGCATCGTCGTCACCCCGGGTTTCGTCGAGCTGGGCGAGCGTCAGGCTGAACTAAACCGTCAGTTCGGGCGCGACATGGCCAAGGCGTGCGACATAGCCGTCGTGGTCAACCTCACAAACCGCGAGGCCATAACCCAAGGACTCACCGAGGCGGGATTCCCCGCCGAGTGCATCCACCAGACGGCATCATTTACCGAGGCGTCGGCCTTCCTGCTGCGCACGCTTACGCAGGGCGACGTAATCCTCTACGAGAACGACCTCCCCGACTCGTTCCGTTAGCAGAGACGTGAGGGGGATCACATACAATACAAGGCAACATATATAAACGATTAAATAGGGCCGCCGCGAGGCGGATCGAAACACATCGGATATGAACAAGAACGGAAAGACCAATATCGGCGTCGTCTTCGGCGGCCGCTCGGTCGAGAACGAGATCTCGGTCATAACGGCCATACAGGCCATGGAGGCCGTCGACACCGAAAAGTACGACGTCACGCCCATATATATCTCCAAGCAGGGCCATTGGTACACGGGCGAGGCGCTGCGCCACAGCGAGAACTACAAACACATGGATCAGCTCTTCGCCTCGTGCGAGGAGGTATATCTGCGTCCCATATACGGCGACAACCGTCTCTACAAGGTTCGCAAGGGGCTCTTCGGCAGCGACGTGGCGGCCGAAATCGACGTCATACTGCCCGCACTGCACGGCACCAATTGCGAGGACGGATCGGTACAGGGCGCCTTCGAGATGACGGGCATACCCTACGCCGGATGTAATGTTCTGGCCTCGGCAAACGGCATGGACAAGATCACCATGAAGATGATCCTCGCGCAAAGCGGTATCCCCGTCGTAGATTACGTATGGCTTACCGACAAGGAGTGGTACGACCGTCAGGAGCAGGTCGTCGAGCGCATCGAGAGCCGTCTGCACTACCCCGTCATCGTCAAGCCCGCCGACTCGGGTTCGAGCGTCGGCATCGAGGCGGTGCACGACCGCGAACACCTCGTCGAGGCCATAGAGAATGCCGCAGCATATTCAAAGCGCATAATCGTCGAGCACCTTGTCGAGCAGCTGCGCGAGATCAACTGCTCGGTGCTGGGCGACTACTACGAGTGCGAGGCGTCGGTATGCGAGGCCCCGCTGCGCAGCGGCGAGATCCTCAGCTATCAGGACAAGTATCTCGGCGGCGGAGGCAAGGGCGGCGCCAAACGCGGCGGCACCAAGTCGCAGGGCATGCGCTCGACCGTACGCGAGATACCGGCACGCCTGCCGCAGCAGACGACGGATCTGATCCGCACAACCGCCGTCGAAACATTCAAGACGCTCGGATGCGACGGTGTGGCACGTATCGACTTCATGATAGACGATGCTACCGGCAAGGTCTATGTCAACGAGATAAACACCATCCCGGGATCGTTGTCGTTCTATCTGTGGGAGGCGTCGGGCGTATCGTTCGACCGTCTCATAGGCCGTCTCATAGACATCGCGCTGCGCCGCAGCCGCGAGGCGTCGTTCAAGATCACAAGCTACAAGCAGAATATATTCAACTACTCGACCGGCGGCGGCACCAAGGGCGCCAAGGGCACGAAAGCCTGACACGGCAGCACCCCGCGCGGAGTCCTGCAGAGAGCGAAGAGCAAGACTTGAATATTGAGACATGCGGCTCGCACAAGGCCGCAGATACGGACGACGACAGTACCTACGCGACGCGACACGGTGCCGTTGCCGTCCGTATCGGTTTCAGACTGCCACCAAACACCATACAATAATGAAGACAAGAATATTTTTAGCAAGCATCATTACGATAATGGGCATCATATCATGCAACAACCCGACGGCCGACACTGCGGTCGAGGCAGCCGGAGACCGTATCATTCGCGCCGAGCCGCTCTCGTGGTGGGTCGGCATGCGCACACCTCTGCAACTGATGGTGCAGGGGAAGGATATATCCTCGTGCGAGGTAGAGATGGCGCGCGGCACGCGCGGCGTCAGGGTCACGGCCACGCACAAGGCCGACAACGCCGATTTTCTCTTTATCGACATCGATATAGCCCCCGATGCCGCGGCGGGAGAGTATGAGATAATCTTCACACGCGGGGAGGAGCGCTTCGTGCTTCCATACCGCATAGACAGCCGCCGTGAAGGCTCGGCCGCACGTCAGAGTTTCACCACGGCCGACATGATCTACCTGCTCATGCCCGACCGCTTTGCCAACGGCGACCCCGCGAACGACGCTACGGAAGATACGCGCGAGAAGCCCGACCGCGCGGGGTTCTTCTCACGTCACGGCGGCGACATACAGGGTATGATCGACCACCTCGACTACATCGCCTCGACGGGTGCAACGGCCGTATGGAGCACGCCGCTGCTGCTCGACGACGAGCCCCACGGATCGTATCACGGATATGCCTGTGCCGACTACTACCATATCGACCCGCGTTTCGGCACGAACGATCTGTACCGTACGTTCGTTGCGGAGAGCCACCGTCGCGGCCTGAAGGTGATAATGGATATAGTCACGAACCACTGCGGCAGCGCCCACTGGTGGATGCGCGACATGCCCTTCGAGGACTGGGTACACCGCTTCCCGCAATATACGCGCACCAACAACCTCTTCTCCACAAACATGGACCCCAACGCATCGCACGCCGATCTCGAGATACAGGAGAGCGGCTGGTTCGACCGCTCGATGCCCGACATGAACCTCGACAACCCATACCTGCTGCAATACTTCAAGCAGTGGGCCGTATGGTGGATCGAATATGCCGATCTGGACGGGCTGCGTGTGGATACCTATCCCTACAACGAGAAGGAGCCTATGAGCGAGTGGTGCCGCGCCGTGCGCGAGGAGTATCCCGACATCAATATCGTAGGCGAGTGCTGGACGGGCAACATCCCGCAGCTCGCATACTGGCAGGGCGGCAACGCGAACCGCGACGGCTTCGACTCGCACCTGCCCTCGATCATGGACTTCCCGCTGCGCGACGCCATCTGCGAGGCGCTGTCGGGCGACTCGCTCCGTGCGGGGCGCGGGATGTCGCGCGTCTACGAGACCCTCTCGAACGACTTCGTATATCACGACCTCTCGCACATGATGATCTTCACGGCCAACCATGACACCGACCGCATAGGTGACGTCGTACGCCGCAACCCCGACCGCATGAAGCTCTCGATGACGCTGCTGGCAACCATGCGCGGCATCCCGCAGATATTCGCCGGGGACGAGATGATGTTCACGTCGAAAGACCGCTCGCAGGGTCACGGCGGCCTGAGGGTCGATTTCCCGGGCGGCTGGGCCGATGACAAGGTGTCGCTGTTCGACGCCTCGCAGCGCGATTCGGTGCAGAGCGACCTGTTCGACTACACGCAGCGTCTGTTCGAGTGGCGCAAGACCAAGCGCGTGATCCACACGGGCCGCACGCTCCACTTCGCACCCCACGGCAACACATACGCCTACTTCCGCTATGACGACACGGATGCCGTCTTCGTCTTCATAAACAACTCGCGCGGCGCCAAGTCCATCGAGTGGAGCCGCTATACCGAGATCACACAGAGCCTCCATAACGGCCGCAACGTCCTGACGGGCGAAGCCTTTGAGCCAAGCGACTCGACCCGAGTCGGGGCGCGGCAGGCCCTTATAGTGGAGTTCGAAAGACGTTAAGGCGGCCAATGGCCCCACCCGACAGGGGTCTGAGCATAGAATAAAATGGGCCCACGCCGGCGCGGGACAGACAAGAGAATAACAATAGACCGATGCCGGTGCGGGACAGACATGGAAGTAAGAATAAGCCCTCGCCGGCGCGAGCCATACAAGAGGGTAAAAGATTAAAACCATACGACATAATTACAAAATGAACCCACAAACCCAAACACAGCAGCCGCGGATCGTCTTTCTGGACTATCTGCGCATCTTCGCATGCTTTCTTGTGATGCTGGTACACGCCAGCGAGAACTTCTACGGCGCAGCCGGCTCGACCGACATGGCGGGCCCGCAATCGTTTCTGGCCAACGAGACAGACCGTCTCTGGGTATCGCTTTACGACGGTTTCTCGCGCATGTCGGTGCCGCTGTTCATAATCGTCTCGGCATATCTGCTCATGCCCATGCCCGCCGCACAGACCTCGTGGCAGTTCTACCGCCGCCGCGCAAAACGCATACTGCCTCCGTTCTTTGTCTTCATGATACTATACAGCACCCTGCCGCTGCTCTGGGGTCAGATCGACACCGCAACATCGACACGCGACCTCTCGCGGCTGCTGTTGAACTTCCCCACGCTCGCAGGACATCTGTGGTTCATGTACCCGCTCATAAGCATATATCTCTTCATCCCCATAATCTCGCCGTGGCTCGAACGCGCCACCGCACGCGAAGAGCGGTTCTTCATCCTGCTGTTCCTCATCTCTACATGCATACCCTATCTTCACCGCTGGTGCGGCGAGGTGTGGGGCGAGTGCTTCTGGAACGAATACCACATGCTGTGGTATTTCTCGGGATACCTCGGATACTCCGTCATAGCCCACTACATACGCAAACACCTCACGTGGAGCCGCCGTCGCCGCTTCGTCACGGGACTCATACTCATGGCGGCAGGCGCCGTGGCTACGATACTCTCGTTCTACGTGCAGGCCGTGCCGGGCGTTATACACCCGACACCCGTAATAGAGATCGGATGGTCGATGTGTACAATCAACTGCGTCGCCCTCACCACAGGCACCTTCCTGCTCTTCACATGCATACGCAGCACCTCGGCCCCGGCATTCATAACCCGTATGTCGAAACTCAGCTACGGCGTCTACCTGATGCATATATTCTGGCTCGGATTTTGGGTCGGAATATTCAAGGGTGCGCTTGCCCTGCCTACCGTCGCCGCCATCCCGGCCATAGCCGCAGCCACATACATAAGCTGCTTCGTGACGGCTCGGATCATAGCATTTATCCCCGGCAGCAAGTGGGTTATAGGAGATTAATCGTCCGAAGCGCGGCGACAAGGTCGATAATGATTGATTTTTTGTGGTAATTACGGCCTTTTTTCGTAAGTTTGTAAAGTGGCGGCGGAGAGCCTAACAAACGGCTGCCGTAGCCGCACACCGAAAACAAAACCTTAACGACCATGAAACGATTCATCGTACTGTTGGTTCTGGCCGCGAGTCTCGCCTCATGCAGCGTCATGATGCAGGGCTCGCGCGAGGGCGTCTCGGTAGGTGCCGCAGTAAACATATCGGCACAGCCGCCGTGGGGACCCGCAGGGTATGCCTGCGCGCCATACTACTACTTTCCCGACTTCAACATCTACTACGACGTAAACCGCGCCCTCTTCTATTACCACAGCTACGGACGTTGGGTCTCGGCACACAAGCTGCCGCCGGGGATCGGCCCGCGCGACTTCTACAAATTCTACAAGGTTGTGCTCGACGTACGCGACCCGTGGCTCTACAACCGCGCACACCGCAGCAAATACAGAAAGTATCGCGGCATACACACTCAGCCCGTACTGCGTGATGCGCCCGGCTATAAACATAATCCCCGACCTGTGGCTCCGCCGCAGCGGCCCGGACGCGGGGCGGCAACGCCACACCGCAACAATGGCAACACGGTGCGTGACATGCGCAACAACAACGTCCGGCCCGACTACGGACAAGGCTCACGCCGAAACAACTTCACACAGCCAAACAAACAGCAAAAGCAACAGAAGGTAGCGCCCCAGCGTCCGAAAAAGGAGCAGCAAAGCTCGCGCGGCAACGGCAATGCCAACGTCTCGGGCAAGCGTTCAACGGGATCTCGCGGCAGATAGCAGTTAAGATCGAAGCGGTCGCAATGCAAAGGCCGCAGATATAAAAAATGTAAAACCACAAAAAATGAAGATCATGAAGAGGTTCATATTGTTATTGGCGGTGCTCTGCATCAGTGTGCAGGCACATGCGGGTCTTGTACCGAAGGCCAAGATAGGTCTCAAGGCAGGATGGAACTATCAGGCCAACAAGCTCAAGGGGGCGAAGGATTTCGATTTCAACTCCGATTCGGGATGGTATGCAGGCTTGCAGAGCGAACTCACATGGGGCATGCTGGGCATACGCCCCGAGCTCATATATTCGCGCAACACGTTCGACGTGGCAGGCCCGACGGGTATCGACGGCAGCGTCAAGATGAATACGCTCGATCTGCCCGTACTGTTGCAACTGCGTTTTCTCGGATTTCTGGCCGTACAGGTCGGCCCGACGTTCAACCTTATGACCGATGTCGGGGGCTCGACACAGGATACCAAGTGGAGAATCGACCGCCCCACGATGGGATATGCTGCAGGTGTGGATGTACGTCTGTGGAAGCTCAACGTCACGGCCCGCTACAACGGCTCCTTCAAGAAGAGCGAGGTGCTCGGCATAACCACCGGCGAGAACCGTATCTCGACATTCCAGCTCGGTCTTGGATTCTTCTTCTGATTATCCCCAAAAAGGCATACAAAGGCGGCGGAAGAGACTCTTCCGCCGCCTTTTACATCTTTACCGCATCATTGCAGGTCACGCCTACTCCATCATCTCTATCCCTATCGGTTCGAGAGGCGGATCTTCTCGTGATAGAAGAAGTTCACCACGACGGGGCGGCCCTTCTCCGAGCGTCCGTACGGCAGGTCATTCACGCGATACGGCAGTCCGTTTGCTGCGGCATAGGAGGCAATCCGAGCCTCAAGCGTCTGCCAGTAACCCATGTCCTTACGGTTGTATATCGCTTCATAAAGAGGCACGAGTTCGGGGTATTTTTCACGTATGTATGACATGATCGTCGGCTTGAACTGCCCGCGCAGATTGAGATTCTCCAGCCACACCAGATCGCATATATCCCTCACCCGGTCAATGATGGCCTCGGCATCGGTGATACCGGGAAAGATGGGCGATACGAAACATACGGTGCGGATACCCGCCTCGTAGACCTTCCGCATGGCCTCCAGCCGCCGCTCGATGCTAACCGCACGGTCCATATCGGCACGGAAAGCCTCATCGAGCGTATTGACCGACCACGACACCGTCATGCGCGGGAACTCGCGCAGCAGATCCAGATCGCGCAGCACAAGGTCGGACTTGGTGCATATCATGATCTCGGCCGTCGTGCCGCGCAGCTGCTCCAGCAGGCGGCGCGTACGCTGGAAATGCTCCTCATATGGGTTGTAACCGTCCGTCACGGATCCGATGACAACCCGCTGGCCGTCATATTTGTGAGGGTCGGTTATCGGCTTCCAATGTTTCACGTCGAGGAATGTGCCCCACGGCTCCGTGTGGCCCGTAAAACGCTTCATGAACGAAGCGTAACAATACTTGCATGCGTGGGGACACCCCACGTAGGGGTTGACCGAATAGCCGCCCACGGGCAGCGACGATCGGGTCATGACGCTCTGCACGTCGATGTCGCGAATTATCTCCTGACTCTCATCCATACTCTTCAAACCCAATATATCACCCCTCACGGTTTATTCCGACAGCGGCATCACCCCGCCTGAAACTTATGCAACAGGCGCAAATACCCTCTCTAACGGTTCTTATACATCTCGTCGTAATACTTCTCGTACTCGCCAGAGGTGATGTTATCCATCCACGCCTGATTGTCCAGATACCACCGCACAGTCTTCTCGATGCCCTCCTCGAACTGCAGGCTCGGCTCCCAGCCAAGCTCCCGTTGCAGTTTCGACGAGTCGATCGCATAGCGCAGATCGTGTCCCGCGCGGTCCGTAACGTAGGTAATAAGGTGCTCACTCGTACCCTCCGGATTGCCCAGCAGACGGTCTACCGTCTTGATGATAACCTTGATCAGGTCGATATTCTTCCACTCGTTGAAGCCCCCGATATTGTAGGTATCGGCCACACGCCCCTTATGGAATATGAGGTCGATGGCACGTGCGTGATCCTCCACATAGAGCCAGTCGCGCACGTTCTCGCCCTTGCCGTAAACGGGCAGAGGACGACCGTGGCGGATGTTGTTTATGAAGAGCGGGATCAACTTCTCGGGGAACTGGTAGGGCCCGTAGTTGTTCGAGCAGTTGGTCACGATCGTCGGCATGCCGTACGTGTCGTGGGACGCACGCACGAAGTGATCCGACGAGGCCTTCGATGCCGAATAGGGCGAATGGGGATTATATTTGGTATCCTCGTAGAAGAAGTCGCGGCCGTAGGCAAGGTGATGCTCGCTCGACGAGGCCGTTGTCGTGAACGGCGGCTTGATGCCCTCGGGATTGGTCAGCTCCAGAGCTCCGTAGACCTCGTCCGTCGAGATGTGGTAGAATAGTTTGCCGTCCCACGCCCCGTCCCAATACTCGCGCGCTGCCTGCAACAGAGACAGCGTACCCAGCACGTTCGTGCGCGCAAAGGTGAAGGGATCCTTGATCGAACGGTCCACGTGGCTCTCGGCAGCAAGGTGGATTACGCCGTCGATCGAATACTTGCGCATGATCTCCCGAACGCGGTCGAAGTCACAGATGTCAGCCCGTTCGAAGACGTAGTTCGGACGGTCCTCAATGTCCTTCAGGTTGGCAAGATTGCCGGCGTAGGTCAGTTTGTCGAGGTTGACGATACGGTAATCGGGATACTTGTTTACGAAGAGGCGCACGACATGGCTCCCGATAAAGCCCGCACCGCCCGTGATCAATATGTTGCGTTTCATTGTTGCTCTGCCTTTTTCAATCTACCTATACAATACTCCATCGACTCGCGCCAATGGGGAATATCCAGACCGAAGGTCTGCTTGATCTTGCTCTTGTCCAGAACCGAATAAGCCGGACGCTTCACCTTCGATGGGAACTCGTCGCTGTGGCACGGATGGATCACACACGCGTCGTGTCCTGCCGCGCGGGCAATCTCCACGGCGAAGTCATACCACGAGCATACTCCCTCATTCGAGAAGTGGTAAACCCCCTCGCGGCCCTCATACAGGCCTCCCTCGATGATCGAGAACAGCGCGATGGCCAGATCCCCGGCATAGGTCGGGCTACCCACCTGATCGAACACCACGTTCAACTCGGGCCGCTCCGCCGTCAATCGAAGCATCGTCTTGAGGAAATTGTTGCCGTACTCCGAATAGAGCCACGCCGTACGGACTATCACGGCACGGCATCCCGTTGCCTCTACGGCCTGCTCGCCGTGCAGTTTCGTACGTCCATACGCACCAAGCGGTGAGAGCGGCATATCCTCCCGACGCGGGGTATTCCCCTCGCCGCCGAAGACATAATCCGTCGACACGTGAAACAGCACGGCTCCCGTCTGCTTAGCCGCCTCCGCAAGATTGCGCACGGCGTCGCAGTTGATCTTCTCGGCCGCAGCCTCGTCATCCTCCGCACGGTCGACGTTCGTATAGGCCGCGCAGTTAAGTATAACGTCATAACCCCCGGCCTTGACGCTCGCCATCACGGCCGCTGCATCCGTTATGTCCAGCTCCGCGACATCCGTAAAGGTATATTCGTTGGGCGACGCCGCTCCCAAACGGCGCATCTCGCGGCCCAACTGTCCGTTGGCACCCGTAACAAGCACCCGCTTTATTCCGTTATTCTGCATAGTAGTCAATATTATAGTCGAACAAATCCTCGGCATCGCGCAACAGAGGGTGTGCGCTGTCCTTGGCCGAGAGAATCACATCCTCGGGCGCAATACGCCAATCGATACCGATCTGCGGATCATTCCAAGCGATGGCCCCCTCCGACTGCGGAGCATAGAGATTGTCACACTTGTATTGGAACACAGCCTCCGCGCTCAACACCGAGAAACCGTGTGCAAAGCCGCGCGGCACGAACAGCTGACGCTTGTTCTCGGCCGTAAGCTCCACGGCCACATAATGCCCGAACGTAGGCGAGCCGCGACGTATGTCTACGGCCACGTCCAGCACCGCACCCTGAACTACACGTACGAGTTTCGACTGCGCATGGCGTCCCTTCTGATAGTGGAGGCCGCGCAGCACGCCGTAACGCGACTTGCTCTCGTTGTCCTGAACAAAACGTACGGGACGAACCGCCGCATCGAACTTGGCCTGCGACCAGCTCTCGAAGAAATATCCGCGTGCGTCGCCGAAGACATCCGGCTCGACGATAACCACGCCCTCGATATCCGTCTTTATAACATTCATACCCTACTCCTCCCGCTTAAGTTCATCGATAACCTTCAACAGATACTGTCCGTACTGGTTCTTTATCATGGGCTGCGCCAGCGAGCGCATCTTCTCCTCCGTAATCCAGCCGTTGCGATAGGCTATGCCCTCGAGGCAGGCGATCTTCAGCCCCTGACGCTTCTCGATAACCTCGACGAAGATCGAAGCATCCGCCAGAGAGTCGTGTGTACCCGTATCGAGCCACGCAAAGCCGCGCTTAAGCGTACATACCTTCAGCTCGCCATCCTCCAGAAACCGCTGGTTCACCGTAGTGATCTCCAGCTCGCCGCGAGCCGAGGGCTTGATATGCTTGGCCACATCCACAACCTTGTTGGGATAGAAGTACAACCCCACAACCGCATAATTCGACTTCGGGTGCTGCGGCTTCTCCTCGATCGAAAGACAGTTGCCATTCTTGTCGAACTCGGCAACGCCATAACGCTCCGGATCGTCCACCCAATAGCCGAATACGGTAGCCTTGCCCCGCTCGGCATTCTGCACGGCGTCATGCAGCAAATCCGACAGTCCCGCGCCATGGAAGATGTTGTCTCCCAGCACCAGACATACGGAGTCGTCGCCCACGAACTCCTCGCCTATGATGAACGCCTGCGCCAGACCGTCGGGTGACGGTTGCTCGGCATAGGTGAAGTGCACGCCGTAATCCGACCCGTCGCCCAAAAGACGACGGAACGACGGCAGATCCTGCGGCGTCGATATTATCAATATCTCCCTGATGCCCGCAAGCATCAAAACCGATATGGGATAATAGACCATCGGTTTGTCATAGATGGGCAGCAACTGCTTGCTCACTCCCTTCGTTATGGGATAGAGACGCGTGCCGCTGCCGCCTGCCAATACGATTCCTTTCATAGCCTATAATTTAATAATAAATAATCAGCACCGATATATACTTAACTTATACACTTACTCCGTACGTCCGGGATAGGCCTCCAGCGCCCGGCCCAAGATATACAATGCGCGGCGCAGGTCATGTTTGTTCAGCACGTAGGCTATACGCACCTCATTGCGCCCCTTCGTAGGGTCGGTGTAGAATCCCGACGCCGGCGCCAGCATCACCGTCTCGCCCTCGTAAGAGAACTCCGACAGGCACCACGCACAGAATCTGTCGCTGTCATCCACCGGCAGCCGCGCCACCGTATAGAACGCACCCATCGGGATGGGCGAATAGACGCCCGGAATCCTGTTCAGGCCGTCTATAAGGCAGTTGCGGCGCTCGATGTACTCCTCGTACGTATGTATCATGTACGAACGCGGCGCATCTATCGACGCCTCGGCCACAATCTGGCCTATGAGCGGCGGGCTCAGACGCGCCTGACAGAACTTCATCACCGCATTGCGCAGCTCGCGGTTCTTCGTTATCAGCGCGCCGATACGTATTCCGCACTCCGAGTAACGTTTCGACACCGAATCTATAAGTACGACGTTCTGCTCGATACCCTCCAGATGGCAGGCCGATATGTAGGGCGAGCCCGTATATATGAACTCGCGGTAAACCTCGTCCGAAAAGAGGAACAGATCGTACTTCTTCACCATGTCGCGTATGCGGTACATCTCCTTGCGCGTATAGAGATATCCCGTCGGGTTGTTCGGGTTGCATATCAATATGCCGCGAGTACGCTCGTTTATCAGCTCCTCGAACCGCTCCACCTTCGGCAGCGCAAAGCCCTCCTCGATCGAGGTCGAGATAGTACGTATGACCGCACCCGCCGAGATCGCAAAGGCCATGTAATTGGCATACGCCGGTTCAGGAACTATGATTTCGTCTCCCGGGTTCAGACACGACATGAAGGCGAACAGCACAGCCTCCGACCCTCCCGTCGTGATTATGATATCCTCTGGCGTGAGCTTTATCTGGTACTGGTCGTAATACCCCACCAGCCTCTCGCGCAGCGACCGGTAACCGTCGCTCGGACTGTATTCCAACACCTTGCGGTCTATGTTACGCAGCGCATCCAGTCCCTGCTGCGGCGTCGCCAGATCGGGCTGGCCTATATTGAGGTGGTAAACCTTTACGCCGCGGCGTTTGGCGGCATCGGCCAGAGGTACCAACTTGCGGATCGGTGACTCGGGCATCGCAACCGCTCTGTTCGATATTTCGGGCATAAATAAAACTCTAATCCGTTAATAAAAAACTCGGTGCCGAAACTCTCTCCGTTCTGCCATACGCTCGGATCCTCACGGTCCGTCTCCAGTCACCTGTATCTGTTTACACTCTTTTAACTGTTTCTATCCTATACGGTCATATCCCGCAACACTATCCTATGCGGTGATACTCTATGCCGTACTCCGCCAGTTCGCGACCGTCATATATATTGCGGCCGTCGAACACCACGGCACGGTGCATCGCCTCACGGACGTTGCGCCAGTCGGGCATACGGAACTCCTTCCACTCGGTCAGCATCATCAGCGCATCCGCCCCCGACACGACATCATACATGTCGCTGCCGTAATATACGGCCGTGCCGAGTCTGCGGCGGCACTCCGCCATCGCCACGGGATCATATACTCTCACGTGACACCCCGCCTTAAGCAGCAGGTCGATGGTCACAAGCGACGGTGCCTCGCGCATGTCATCGGTCTCGGGCTTGAAGGCAAGCCCCCACAGCGCCACGGTACGTCCCGCAAGGTTTCCCTCGTAAAAGGCATCCAGTTTACGGAACAGGAGACCCTTCTGACGTTCATTCACGCGCTCGACAGCCTCCAGCACCTCCATGCGGCAGCCATGCTCCGCGGCCGTACGTATCAGGGCCTTCACATCCTTCGGGAAGCACGACCCGCCATAGCCGCAACCCGCATAGAGGAACTTGTTGCCTATGCGCGTATCCGTCCCGACACCCTTGCGCACCATATTCACATCGGCACCGACCTTTTCACAAAGGTTCGCAACGTCATTCATGAACGATATCCTCGTTGCGAGCATAGAGTTCGAGGCATACTTTATCATCTCGGCCGACGCTATGTCGGTAAATATCAGGCGGTCGCTTACCAGCATGAAGGGTTTGTACAGGCGGGCCATGATGGCACGCGCACGCGGGCTCTCGACACCCACCACGACCCTGTCGGGCGACATGAAATCCTTGACGGCGACACCCTCCTTCAGGAACTCGGGGTTCGACGCCACATCAAACTCAACCTCCACACCACGACGAGACAGCTCTTCGGCAATCGTACGCTCCACAAGACGCGTCGTACCTACGGGGACGGTACTTTTGGTTGCGATAACGGCGTAATGGTCCAATACCTCGCCCACACGGCGGGCCACAGCCATCACATTGCCCAGATCGGCGCTGCCATCCTCCGCAGGAGGGGTATCCACACAGCAGAAGATAACCTCGGCATCCGACTCACACTCCGCCAAATCGGTGGCGAAGTGCAGTCGTCCGGCACGGACATTGCGCGTCACGGCCTCCTCGAGACCCGCCTCATATATCGGCATCACGCCGCGGCGCAGTCGGGCGATCTTCTCGACATTGGTATCGACACACGTAACGGTAATACCCATATCGGAGAAACATGCTCCCGATACCAACCCGACATAACCCGTACCGACGATGACTATATTCATATCCGCAATTGAGCATCCTTCGGCCCGGCCGTCAGATGCTGTCCAACATATTCTGTACCTTCAACAGCACGCCCGAACGATGTACACTGTGCTTTGCCACCCATGCCTGCATACGGCCGTAAAACTCCGGATGGCGGCGTTCGATATAATCCACGCCGTAATAGAGTCCCCACGTCAGCACGATGGCCGTTGCGGCCGTAACGTACAGCTGTGCCTCCGCGCTCAGGTCAAACGTATTGCAGAAATGCCATGCCACAACCACAAGCCCGTTGAGAATCAGTATATTCACCGTCGTCATCACATGGCTGCAGCCCAGCTTTATGAACATGTGGTGCAGGTGAGTCTTGTCGGGGCTGAAGGGCGACCGGCGCTTTGCCATGCGCGCCGTCATTACTCGCAGCGTATCGAATACGGGTATGGCTAGCACGGCAAGCGTAAAACTGATGGTGCTGCCCGTAATGTAGTCGCTGCCCGACTGTATCACACGCATCACATAGAGCGAACAGATGAAACCCAGCACCAGCGAACCACCATCGCCGAGGAACATCTTGTATTTCTTGCCGAAGACGTTGTGCAGCAGGAACGGGATCAGACTGCCGAAAAGCGAAAAGGCCAATACGGCATACGACACGTCGCCCATACGAAGGAAACATATTCCGTACAGCAGCGAAGCGAACATTCCGTAACCCGAACACAAGCCGTCCACGCCGTCGATAAGGTTTATCGAGTTGATGATACCGACACACGAGACAAGTGTCAGGGCTATTGCCACGCCGAGCGGCAGCTTGTATACGCCCCACAATCCGTGGAAGTTGTCGATATATATGCCGCAGAGGAACATCATCATGCAGACGGTGAATATCTGCAGCGCAAAACGTGTCGTCGGTGACAGGTCGAGGATATCGTCCCCGACACCGGTATAGAGCATGACCATCATCGCTACGATCAATTCGAACTGTATGTTCATACCCTTGGTATAATACCCGGCGACGCCTATGCCGAACATAAGGCCGAAGAAGACGCCCACGCCGCCCAATACGGGAACCGGCACCTTGTTCAGTTTGCGGGCATTGGGATTATCCACGATCATCTTCATTTTGGCGATCTTCACCAAATGAGGATGGATGATAAACACCACGAGCGATGCGATGAATATCGGCAGCGCCACCGTCAATAACATACTCTCCATAATTAACCCCCGTTATTATATCGAATATAATATCCTAACGACTAATAATATGATTAATTAACAAATCTAATTTACCGAATCTGCCGACTCGTCTACGCCCTCCTTGACTATACCTTTAAGCCGTTTGCTTCCGGTGATCTCGGCAACGGATGGCAACACCAGAACGGCTCCCATACCCAGCACTATGCCAAAGAACGTCCATCCGAAAAGAATCATCGCGCGCCGCGGCTTGCTCTTCTGTAACGGCACGGTAACGGGATTTATAACTGTAAGTATCGGGGTCGTCTCCTTGACGTTGATCTTCGCCTGCTCGAGCTTCGATGCCAGCTCGCTGTAGAGATTCAACGCTAGAGTATATTCGGCATCGAGCTTCTCCAACTGCGTGCGGGCCGAATACTTCGTGGTGTTCAGGTTGGCGTCGCGGAAGCGCGCACGACGGTCCTGTATATCCTCGAACTCGGCCTTGGCCTCGTTGTAACGCTCCTGCACGAAGTCGAGATTCGACTGCACCTTCTCGATCTTGAACTCGGTGATATACTTCTGCAACAGCGTCACCGCAGCCTCGGCCATCTCCGCGGCAACAATGGCCTCGGGCATTGTCACCGTCAATGTCAGATAGCCGTTCTTGTCATCGAGCGTCATCGAGATACACTCCGACAACATCCTGTTACAACGATCCTCCTCCTTTGTCAAGGTCACGATCTTGGCCCCCTCACCGTCCGAAGCCAAAGCCGAGTAGTCGGGTTCGGGCTGCTCTCCACGGATGGCATTCAGAATAAGAAAAGGCAACCCAATGGTGTACTTCTTAAGGATCGAGCCAACTCCCGGTTTATTGAACTCTTTGCTGGTATTGTACTCGTAGAAGCTGACGGGACGATCAGCCTTCTCATACGACAACTTCGTCTGCATCAACTCCTTGCGGAACGCCGTGCTGTTGAGAATATTCTCATAAACATACGGCGAGAGAGCCTTCACGTCATCCATCTGGTTGAGATTTATACCGGCCAGTGCCGCCAGTGAGCTCATGCGCGAGGTTGATGAAGAACTTGTTTGCGGCACAAAATCACAGCCCGCAGTATATGCCTTGGAACTGAAGAGTGCAATCAACAGACCGAGAACAAAGCACACACCCGTAACCTTAAGTATAAGTCTACGGTTTACCCACATCCGCTTTATGAGTTCTATCAAATCTATCTCCTGCTCCTGCGAAGAGTCTATATTCTGATTTTCCATCTGCTCCTTCATGATATCCGTATTTCTCATATGATCCGACAACACTCTACTACTTTGTAAGGTTGAGCACCGATATTATCACGGCCGCCGTCGATGCTGTCGACGAGAGCAGACCCACGGCCTCAGCCCACGAGATCGGTTCACGCTGGTTCTTCGATGGCACGATAATGATACTTCCCGGGCGTATCTCGGCCGATTTACCCGAGGCAACCATACCGTTCATATATATCACGAATGATTTGTCCTTGCGGGCGCGGGTGTCGAAACCTCCGGCCGCCTCGACATAGTACTTGAGCTTCTTGCCTTCGTTGAAGGTCACGGAGTTGGGATATAGGACGGCGCCCATGACTCTTACGGTACCGTTGTACATCGGCACCGAAATGACATCGCCGTCACGCAGCACGATATCGGCATCCGAACCGGGATTATTCAACGCCTCCTCAAGATTGATACCCACGGGATATACCGACTGTATCTCCACACCTGTCATGTTGAGCGAGTCCGTACTTCCGGCATTGGCCTGCGCCGCGATCATATCCTGCAATGCCTGATTCTGAATCTGCTCCTGCTCGGTCATGCGGCGCAGAAGATAGGCCCCCTCGACGAAAGCGCCGGGCGTAACATTTCCCGCAGCCGATATCACCTCCGATATGCGCATATTGCGGTGCGCCAAAGGATAGTTACCCTCGAAGGCTACCTCGCCGTTCACGGTCACGCTGCTCTGGGTGATATAGACGGGGGAACGACGTACATAGACCTGATCGAATGGTTCGAGCACGAACTCGCGGCCGTCTGCAACCGAAAGGCTGTCGTTCACATTGACCGTAAATGTCTCGAAGAGCTGATCGTTTACATTGAGGCTCTTGGGATCCTTTATACGGCGCGTCACAGCCACATTTGCCGTCGATGCCGACTCAAGCAGGCCACCGGCTGCTACCAACAGATCCTCGACGGTCATATTCTCGGCATAGGGGTACGTATCGGGGCGGCTTACCGAACCCAATATCGAAACCGTATATGCTTCGCGCATTCCCGACTCTGCAGCCACGACAAGATAGTCATTGGGGCGGAGCGTTATGTCGGCTATTTCGCCCGACATCAACTTACCCAGATCGACGCTCTTCACCTCCAGCGACCAGTCGGGCTTCTCGCGATATAGTATGGCGCGGGGCATGAAGGCATCCTCACGCAGGCCGTCCGCACGCTCGATAAGCTGCCGGAGCGTCTTGGTCGTACCGTCTATGGCATAATATCCCGGACGGTAGACGGCCCCCTCGACACCGACACGGTTCTCATAGCGGTCGATGCTGCCGCCGACGGAAACCACATCCCCATCCTCCAGAACGAAGTTCCCGAAATCGGCCTTGTCGACGGTAAACGAGTCATATTTTCCGCCCTGACGGCGTGTCACGCTCACCATATTGCGATTGGCCTCACCGTTAAAGTCACCCGCAAAACGGATCAGGTCGGCAACCGTCTCGCCGCCCTTCATCTCGTAGAACATCGGACGCTTGACATTGCCCGTAATCTCGACCAGCTTACCGTAAGGGGCTACCGTGATCAGGTCACCGTCACGCAGCGCTATGTCACGGCTGCTGTTGCCGTTGAGTATATAGTCATATACGTCCACCTCCGAGAAGAGCTTCCCGCCGCGATATATCTTGACACTGCGCAGCGTACCCAGATCATTCACTCCGCCGGCCACATGCAGCGCATGGAACAGCGTCGCCAGCGACGGCAGCGTATATGTACCAGATGACGTCACCTCGCCCGTGATGTTGACCTGTATGCTTCGGATGCTGCCCAGCGAGAGCTTCATCTGCACCGAACCATCCGCAAGACCTGCATATATGCTCGACAGAACGCTGCGCAGACGCTGCGACGCCTCCGCCACGGACAATCCGGCCAAGGTCACGGGCCCAACGTTCGAGATGAATATCTTGCCGTCGGGCGATATTGTGCTCTCGACCGTCATCTGCGAGTCGCCCCATACGTCCACAATCACCTCATCGCCCGGGCCGAGAACATAGTTGTCGGGGGTGGCGATATTCAAATTGGGCTCGAACGTAAGTTGCTCGTTGGTGAACATATCGTGGCCGAAGATGCGCGAGCGGTTCTGACCTTCGGCTGGCAGGATATATGCCATCGTGGTAGAGTCACTGCCCAGCGAATCGGGCATCATATATACAAAACGCCCGCCGGCAGGCAGCTGCTGCATATCCGTGCGGCCGCGCATCATCATATCGGTCTGCGACATGCGCATCTGGTTGAGCTTGTCGGCAGCCTCAGTTCCCGAGCGGCGTTCCGTGCCGTTATTCGAACGGCGCGTACGGTTGACATCCTTCACGCCATCCGCCTCCTTCTCCTTAAGTTGGTCTATCTGACTCTGCGACAGAGTACCGTTCCTATAAGCCTCGATAAGCTCCTGAGTGCTTTGCGCCTGCGCGGATACGGCCACGGCCGCCGTCATCAACAGCGACAAAATCGTCTTTCTCATATAATGTATATTCTTTTTCTTAAACTGTTTGTTTTGTTTTCAACGTCGGCCGACGCCGCAGCCGACAGCACAATATACAAATGTACGAAATTTTATCGTACAAGCCAAACTCCGCAAGGCAAAGCCTTCCCGCTTTGCCGGCCTTAGCCACGCCAAAACGCCTGCATGACATCCGCAAGACCCGAATCCGAGAGCAAAACGTACAATAAAAAGGTCTATTTCTTACGTTTCGTGCTCTTCTTTCGTTTGCGCACCGACCATCCGAAGTGGCCGATCACATCTCCCAAACGGAAATACTCCCCGTGGCAGTATGCCATCAGCCCCGCGCGCTCCAGATCCAGACGGCCGCTCACACTGTCGACATAGCGCGCGTCGACCAGAACATTCACCACATCGGCCACGAACATGTCGTGCGAGCCGAGATGCATCACCTCGCGCACACGGCACTCTATCGACACCGGAGCCTCGGCTATGGCCGGAGCCTGCACCACGCGTGCCGCCACGGGTGTAAGGCCCATCTCGGCAAACTTGTCATGGTCGCGTCCCGACCGCACGCCGCACCAGTCCGTAGCGCGCGCCAGCGACCTCGTCGTCAGGTTGATGACGAACTCGCCCGTGCGAGAGATGATTCCGTGCGACAGCCGCTCGGGCCGCAGCGAGATGTAACACATCGGCGGGTCGGTGCAGACGGTACCCGTCCACGCCACAGTCACAATGTTGTACTCCTCGGGCGAAGCGCCGCAACTGACCATCACCGCCGGCAGCGGATATATCATCGTGCCGGGTTTCCAGCTCAATTTTTCGGGAACGCGATCCATTTCGGCGGCAAATATATGAATTTAATATCTTTTATTTAAATTTGCAACAACCGAAATCGCACAAAATATGAAATTTACACTATTCCCGCTTCTGCTGTTGCTGGCCGCAGCCGAAGTGCACGCGCAAACCCCGCGACGCGATGCCAATGCCTATCGCCGTGAGGGCTACCGCCTTGTCTGGAGCGACGAGTTCACCACGGACGGACGTCCCGATCCCCGCCGCTGGGGATACGAGGAGGGCTTCGAGCGCAACCACGAGGCACAATACTACCAACGTGACAACGCCCTCTGCCGCGACGGCATCCTCACCATCGAGGCTCGCCGCGAGAGACGCCCCAGCGCCGAATACGACCCCGACGGCAGGAACTGGGACCAGAAGGCGCCATACGCCGAATATACCTCCTCGTCGATAAATACCCGCGGCCGCTTCGCCTTCCGCTACGGACGCCTCGAGGTGCGCGCGCGTATCCCCGTCGCCAAAGGTGCATGGCCTGCGATATGGCTTCTGGGAACGTCCCTTCCGTGGCCGCATAACGGCGAGATCGACGTCATGGAGTATTACCACACCGACGGCATACCATACATTCTGGCCAATGCGGCATGGGGCGGCGAAAAACGGCATCAGGCCGTATGGAATACGGGCAAGATACCCTATTCACACTTCCTTGAGGCCGATCCCGACTGGGCCGACAAGTTCCACACGTGGCGAATGGATTGGGACGAGACGGCCATAAGCATATATCTCGACGGCGAGCTTCTCAACCGTATCGACCTCTCCAAGACGGTCAACCGTGGCGGAGATGGTACCGGCATCAACCCCTTCCACCGCGAGCAGTTCATCCTTCTGAACCTCGCACTGGGCGGCGACAACGGCGGCCCGATAGACGACAGCGCCATGCCCATGCGATACGAGATAGACTACGTCAGAGTCTACCAGAAAGCGGACAAATAAACCACAGGCGGCGGGCCATACAGCCCGCCGCCTGCATATATTGCGTCTTTGCCGTCACCCGCGCCACGACTCATCTGCCAGCCATGCGTCGCGATCCTCCAGAACAGGGAACTTGCGGCGGAATGCCGCAAGACGATCCATATCAATATCACCCGTAACAACCCGCTCTCCCTCGCCGCACGAGACCGCCACACGCCCGTAAGGGTCTATCAGCGCCGTACGGCCGCAATAGTCGCACCACGGATCCCGCCCCGCACGATTCACGCCAGCAACATAACACTGGTTCTCGATGGCACGCGCCAGCAGAAGCGTATCCCATACAGCGATGCGCGGTGTTGGCCAGTTGGCCGCATAGACGATCATGTCGTAGTCGCCGCGGCTGCGCGCAAAGACCGGAAAGCGTAGATCGTAACACACCTGCAGCAGGATCCTCACGCCGCGCCACGCGACAACAACACGCCGACAGCCTGCAGTATAGTGGTCGGCCTCGCCACCCATGGCAAACAGATGCCGCTTGTCATAATATTCCACTCAGCCGTCGGGCCGCACGAAATACATACGGTTAAAGTATCGTCCCGCGTCGGCTAACGCCACGCTTCCAGTAACGGCCGCATCATATCGTTCGGCCATGCGCCGCATCCACGCCACAGTCTCCGCTCCGTCATCAATCACACCCTCCGCATGCGACGGATCGACACAGAATCCCGTTGTGAACATCTCGGGCAGAACGATAAGATCGACACACCCCACATCACCCGAAACCACCTTAGACAGCGTTTGGAGCGACGACGTTTGAGGCGACGGTACATCTCCCGATATATCGTTCACACTACATTTTTCCTTATGATATGAGGCATTATCCTCGCCGCAACCCAAAGCCTCAGCCAAGGCCGTCTCCGCCCGACGCATATTCTCCCACGGCGAGCCCCATACGATATCCTGCTGAAAAAGCGCTACTTTCATTGCAATACATCTTTTTGGCGGATACGGTCGGCAAATGAGTAAAGCTCCGCATCCGCACTGTAAAGATACTAAACAAATCGCGATTTCGAGCTCTACCGTCCGAGACGGTTCCCGCGTTATACGCATTACAAACAGTTACCGCACACTTGATTAACCCCGACAAGACAAATCGGCATTCATAAAATGCCCGACAGCGCGATACCGACACGATATTTACGCTACATTTGCCGACGGATTAAACACTTGTATCATGAAACGAAGTCTAATTGCAATAGCTGTCAGCCTGCTGACGCTGACATCATGCGCCGACTACCTGACACCCGACGGCGAGATCACGGAACGCGAGATCGAGCTTCCCGCTGCAGCCGAGGGCATAGAGATAACCAACGGCATGCGCCTCGTGCTGGATGAGTCTATTCCATCAGGCACTGCCATAATACGCACACACGAAAATATCCAGCCATATATCAAGGCCGAGACCAACCGCAACCGTACAATCTTCACGGTCGACGCCCGCCGCTTCAAGAACCTTGAGGTCACCATAACGACATCTCCCGCATCATACCGTACGTTTATCGCCTCGGGCGGCAGCGAGATATACTCACCCGAGAGACAGGACCTTGCCAAGGCCTCATTCATAATATCCGGAGGTTCTCATGCCAAGATATCGGCAACATGCGACACGGCATCCATAGAGTGCTCAGGCGGCTCGGAAATAGACCTCACGGGCGCAAGCGCCAATGCCAATATCATCTGCTCTGGCGGCTCGCGCTGCTACGCCTATGATTTTGCTGCACAGACGGCGACGGTAGACATCTCTGGCGGCAGCCACCTCGAGATCACCGTAACGGAGTCGCTCACTGGCGACAACTCGGGCGGCTCACACATCCGCTACAAGGGCACCCCCTCGTACCTCAACATCAACAACACCGGCGGCTCAACAACTTCGGCCGCGGAGTAACGCAGAAAAAACCTGCAGGTGTATCCAATTACAAGACGCGCATTATTTTGTTTCCACTTTTAGCATCATTACCATATTTTTGTATTGCTTATATAAATTGCTTGAGTAGACAACAACAAAATTATACGAAACAATAAACATACACGCCTGTAAGGAATCCTTACAGGCGTGTATGTTTACTTATCCAACTATCCTACAAGAAAAAAAGATAGTATAACTCTTAATCTTTTGTATATCGGCATCTGAGCAAAATACAAAAACTATAATTTCAACGACTTTGGTTTCATCAGATGACTTCGTAACTGTACAAAGAACGTCGACACCAAACCTTCGCGGTAAACAATGCGATGCTTCCAACGATTCGCCCACCACCGGCGGAATTTATAACTCAAAGATCGCAATATACCGGCATTTTGAGGCTTCGCCTCAGAAAACTCTGGCTCAAAAATCTCCGCAAGAACGCGCTTCTCTAAATTTACATCTCGCTCGAATGAAGGCAAAAGGCCATCAGACATACCAAGATAATCAATGCATATACCGTTTAAGCAATGCAGAAACTTATGCATATTCAACTCTTTCGCAAACGTCTCCAAAGACACCCAATCTACACTCGCCGAATTTCGCTCGACAAAATACTTCCAATCCAACAAATGCCTGAGTCCTATGTTCTCTGCCGCAAAATGCGCAGCAGCATGCCGCAACAGGAAAAGAGCATTGAAATCAGCTGACGGCAGATATACAGTCTCGCCATCGACCGTAACGCTCTCCATTTCCTCTCTTACTAGAGACTGTAAGCGCTTCTCAATAACACGATTTGAAGCGTGCGCATGAATGTTCAGAAAATCGTAATGGTTCTCAACCATAACACCATCAAAATAAAATACCGTATGATGGTGTTCATCCTCATCTATTTTAATCTTTAACTCATTACGCAGGAGATCATCGGCCTTTGTTTGGACATTGACAATATGCGACTTGCCGGCGGGATCGGTTTCGACACCAAAAAGCCAAATATCAATATCACCACATGGCCGATGTTCAGGAATCGGATAATTAAGACTTAATCCGTATCCCTTCAATATCATCATGCGAATACCATGACTCGCAAAAAAATGAGCCATGGCAACTATGGCCGCCTTCTGCTTGGCATATTTCTGCTCTATATGCTCGACATTTATTGCCCATCGAATCTTCAAAGACCGATCAGACAAAAACACTGATCTTACTTTATCAGACTCATAATGCGAAATAGAATCCCATACAACCGCAAGGACGCCCTGCTCTGATGCACAAAAATATAACCCATCTAACGAAGCAATATGCAAATCCACTAATGGGAATTTATCATTGGATAATAACGATAATATGCATATTGGGTAATTATTCATAACAGATGATGCAACTTATGAACCAAATTATCGATGCAATTATCAAAGTCATAATATTTCTGACTATAAAGTTTACCATTAAGTCCCATTTGCTGTAATACAGACTTATCTTCTTCACTCAGACGAATCAACAAATCAGCCAAAGACTTATAATCGCCAGCACGGACACTATAGCCACATTTAGAATCAGATACAACTCTTTCCCCCTCTCCATTTATCATCGCAACTATAGGTTTGCCTGCATACATATAAGCCTGCAGTCTTGAAGGAACTGTCAAACTAAAAATCTCACTATCTTTCAATGATAGCAACAATACATCTGCTTTATCAAATAAATTAGGCATAACAGATAAAGGGAACCTCCCTAAGCAATGGACGGTCTTCCCCAATTCGTGCTCCTGAACGTAAGATTCTACCCAAGATTTTTTCCTACCTTCACCTACAAAAACAAAATGAATATTCGCATGATCCTTAATTCTATAAGCTGCCTGCAAAACATTTGGTAAGTCCTGTGCATCGCCCATATTTCCAGCCATCATCACAATAAACCCAGTTGGGAAACTAGGTATCTCAAAATTTTCCTTCGGCCTATTACATAACACAGCATCAATCCAATTCGGGAAATAATCTATCTTAGGAGCGAAGTTACCTTTATTGCATATTGATTGCTTAAAACCCTTAGAACTGATTAAAATCCTATCCGAATTTTTGTATATCCATGTGGTTAGCGTCTCAAATATAGATAATATACGTTTATTCCTTATACCTCCTGCCGCAGAAAGGCTCTCGGGCCAAAGATCTTGTACCCAGAACAACAATGGAATATGCTGCATTTTTTTCACAATCACAGCTGGTATACCGACCATAATAGGAGAAGTCTCATATACAAATATAGCACCATATTTTCTTGTAAGTCCTATCCATAGAGACAATAACGAGGAAAATATAGTATAACTTATATAGTTCAAAGACAGTCGTATTGCTCCACCTTTTCCTCTGGGAATAATAAAGGACCTATATATTTTGACCCCTTCCACTATTTCCCTGCGACGTCTAAAAATGCCGTATCCTTTAAAATAATGACCTATAGGATAATCAGGGATCGCAGTCATGACCTCAACCTCAAATCCTCGATGCAATAATTCAAATGCCATATCATTACATTTGAAGCTCTCCGGATAGAAATGAGGTGTTACAATCAAGATTCGCATAATATTATTTTCTCCACACCATAGTGTTTATAATAGGCGTATAAGATTGAATTATTTTAACTACAGTATCAGAAACGTTTTTATCAGAATATGCCGGGACATTAAACCTGCATGGCTTAATCCTAACTGCCATATCTACAGCCTGTATAACATGTTCGGCGGCAATAGAACCTATGATAAACACACCTTTATCCATAGCCTCAGGACGTTCTGTAGATGTCCGAACCGATACTGCAGGGAAACCAAGACATGCGCTTTCTTCAGGCAATGTACCACTATCTGATACTACACAGAATGCATTAAGTTGTAACTTGTTGTAATCGAAAAAACCTAACGGCTTATGCTGAATAACTCTATGGTCAAACTTAAAATCTCGAGCTTTTATATACTTCTCCGATCTAGGATGGCATGAATACAATATAGGCATGTCATATTTCTCCGCCAAAGCATTAACCGCAGACATCAATGAGAAGAAATTCTTTTCTATGTCGATGTTTTCTTCTCTGTGCGCTGACAACAATATATATTTTCCGGGCTCAAGTCCTAGTTGCTCCAAAACATCACTTTTTTCTATATCGTCGATATTACTTGACAACACTTCAGCCATGGGAGATCCAACCACATACGTATACTCTGGTCTTACGCCTGAGGCTAAGATATAACGTCTCGCATGCTCCGAGTAACACAAATTAACGTCACTCGTAACGTCTACAATTCGCCTTATTACCTCCTCGGGCAGATTCTCGTCTTTACACCTGTTTCCTGCCTCCATATGAAATATGGGTATTTTCAATCTTTTAGCAGATATTACCGACAAACAGGAATTCGTATCACCAAGCACAATAACTGCGTCTGGTTTTACCGTAGCCATTAGCTCATACGACTTTGCTATGACATTACCCATTGTTTGACCTATATTGTCACCTACTACACCCAAGTAATGATCCGGAGCTCTTAATCCGAGTTCCTTAAAAAAAATCTCGTTTAACTGATAATCATAATTCTGTCCAGTATGAACAAGTATGTGATCAAAAAATAAATCACACTTCTGTATTATAGCAGACATTTTTATTATTTCAGGACGTGTCCCGACTATTGTCATCAATCTCAATCTATTCATATGACTTTCCATTTACAAATGATAATGAGGATATAAATCTTTATGATCAAATATCCATTTTGCGAGCTCCGATACCATTATCTCATAGTCCGGAATAATATAATCGAAATCAAATCTGGTTCTCTTAAGAGATTTATCTGCCTTTATACCATCAACCGGGTGTATTATTACCTTGTTATTTCTCATATACTTATTAAATAAGCACAATAAATCATATTTGGATATTGATGTAGCCGGAACAGTATTATATAAACCACATGCATGTACCTTGATAGCAGCCTCCATTGTTTTAGCTAATTGCAATGTGGTTTGACCTGTCCACATAGACATCGTGTAACCATTAACATCCCCATTCTGTTGCATAAACCAATTTAAAAGGCCTATTCCTTTAGGATTGATATCAGGACCAACAATAGAGTTCCTAAGTGTGATATTCTTATTATCGATAATCTCTCCCAGAGCTTTCGATCTATCATAAAAAGTCTCTCCATCAGGAAAATCGTCCTCCTTATACTGTCCTTTCTTCCCCGAGAAAACACAATCTGTACTCATATGTACAATCTGTGTACTTGTACCAGAAGTTACATCAGCCAAGAAATGCGGGAAATACGAATTTAAGAATGTTGCAAGAGCTTTATTCTGCTCCGCAAACTGGTTAAGGATTCCTATACAATTAATAACAGCATCAAAATGTCCATTCGCAATAATATCTCGTATTTCATCTATATTCCTCGCATCTCCTGCAATACTATTAAAAAACTTCGATTGAGTTCTGTCAAAGCCTAAAATAGTATGTCCCTGCTTCAGCATATACAATGAAATAGTATGTCCAGCCATTCCATTGCATCCCAATATAAAAAGATTCATTTGTAATATTTAATTATTAATATTTACTCCAATCCACCCACATATCCTTATCATATCGCCAACTATCAGATAGTGCTTCAGATAAGATCTTATCAGAAAAAACGACCATCACAGAATCTACCACATTGGCTTTTAGACAATTTGCATATCCTGATGGCACAGCAACAATACAACTATGAGACTCATCAAGATGGAATATTTCAGGCTTTAAATCAGGACTCGGATGATCCCAATCATCTACCTTTACAAGGGCCAACGTAAAACCTCCTTTTACACAATAAAACCACTTTCGTTCATACTGATGAGCATGCCATCCTCGAACGATCGAAACATCCGAATGATGTAATACATAACACCTGCGAACTCCATCGAAATGAAATGAATTCAACGAACCAATCCAACCTCGATAGTCCTTAAAAACTTCGCCGTCAATAACCTTAATCTGTGACATAAATATTATTCTGAACGAATGTCCTTGGCCTTAGCCTTAGGTAATAAACCCAAATCCTCTCGAATAAATCTCAAACGCAACAGCAATTCCTTCATTTCATCAACATTCAAGCGTTGAGTATTATGTGAATGGTAATCCTCTATTTTCGATACGTCCTCATTCCCTTCTGTGAAATATTTATCGTAATTAAGATCTCGGGTATCGCAAGGAATACGATAATACTTTCCCATATCAATGGCCTTAGCCATTTCTTCTCGCGTTACAAGCGTTTCATATAGCTTCTCCCCATGTCGTGTTCCTATTACTCGGACTTCCGTTTCACCGTACTTAGGATCCACGCGTGAATATACCTCTTTCAAAGCTTGAGCTAAGGTAGACAAAGTTGCTGCAGGCGCTTTTTGCACGAACAAATCACCATTATGCGCATGTTCAAAAGCATAAACGACCAAATCAACCGCATCATCCAAAGTCATCATAAAACGAGTCATATTTGGATCGGTAATCGTAATACTCTTCCCATCAGTAATCTGTTCTACCCATAATGGGATAACGCTGCCTCTACTACCCATAACATTTCCGTAACGAGTACAGCATATTACTGTATCCGAATTATCGCCCAACTCCCGACCTTTAGCTATTGCAACCTTTTCCATCAAGGCTTTGGATATACCCATTGCATTTATCGGATAAGCGGCCTTGTCCGTAGACAACACAACAACGTTCTTTACATGATGCTCTATGGCTGAAGCCAACACATTGTTAGTCCCTATTACATTTGTACGCGTAGCTTCCATTGGGAAGAATTCACAACTAGGAACCTGCTTTAATGCCGCAGCCGAGAATACATAATCGACTCCATTCATAGCAACATCAATAGATGACTTGTCACGTACATCACCAATGTAAAACTTCACTTTGGGGTTTTGTAATGCATGACGCATATCATCCTGCTTTTTCTCATCACGCGAGAATATACGAATCTCCTTAATATCTCCATCAAGGAATCTTCTGAGCACGGCATTTCCGAAACTACCTGTACCACCTGTTATCAGCAGGATTTTATCTTTAAATATTGACATAGCTTATACGTTAGATATTTTAGTTTGAATAATATTAAACAATTTACTCCATGAATTCCGGTTTTGAATAGACAACGGTTTATATCTAATACCTTTACGCAAATTTCCTATAGCCTTTTCCCATGCTATTACGTCATTATAAGGGACATATGTAACTCCGTCATATCCAGCTAGCACCTCTTTAGCATAGGGTAAATCAGACACTATAATTGGGACACCCATAGAAGCAGCCTCCAACAAAGGTAAACCATAAGTTTCTATATAGCTAGGGAAAACTAATCCGTCGCAGGACTTATACATAGACAACACCTTACTATATGGGATTCTTCCCATGTATACTACGTCAACATTGCTTGTTACGTGAATATCATCACGATTTACCGTTAAATACAACGCCACCTTTATATCTACAATATGCGACATTGCCTTTATGACAATATCATGGTTTTTATAGAAGACAGATGTCGCAGGATAAAAAATATTAATCTTATCTCCAGGCAGATTGAAATCTAATGATTCATTACGAGTCCCCACTATTATAGATGGAGATACAACATAAATATTCGATAATGGAACTTTAAATTTATCATGGAATTTCGCCCTTATATACTCAAGCTGAACAAAAACATTCGTATCAGAATTGATAAATAATCTCACAATGAATGGATAAATATTCTTATAAAACCACAAATTTCGTTGATTCCGAATCCATGGATTCCACTGTTTTTTAACAAATGGTATAGACTGATGATAATAAATAAAGCAAGGGATATTAAACCCTGTCCTAAAGCCGGTATTCTGTAGCGAAACAGCTGCAATAGGTCTAATGCCATGTTTTCGCAACCATGCACTAATACCAAAAGCATCCCACAAAAAGCGTCTAAACATAGACTTGACACCTTTAATGGGAATAATTTCTACATTACGATTACTCGTTGTCAATGAGATTTTGCTACTGACAAAAATAGTCCACTTAAATCCGGTACCCGGTAAATTATCTACGAACTGGTATAATATATTTAAAGCTCCACTAGAATCTAACGCGGTTGCATTAACGACAATTCGATCTTTGCGTTTGTTCTTCATAAATAGCCTCTCTTAAAGCATCAATATATCCTTTACCATATCTTAAATCTGGTTCCATATAATTACCTTCACCCCATTCATTCCATGATTTTAGGAATATTATTTTATTCTTTTTATTTGATACACAATTTATAACCGAAATAACATGATCCTTAAACAAACCAGGCGTGGAATTATGATACAAATATCCCCTAGCACCACTTCTTGGAGTATGATCCCAATTTGGAATAATTGTTGGAAATATATCTTCTTGTTTTTCCTCTTCTCCGACCAAGTGTTTTATCATTGATTTATATGAGAAAATACGCGGAATTTTAAACACTATGCTAAGCAGCTTACATAGCCCGCGCGCGATAAAAGATTGATTCCCATACCCTAGTCTACAAGAATCAATCGCATCAAACCCCAATGCCTTTATGTCATAATATTCATGTTTTATATCTAATGAGTATCCTATAAAATAAAATCCTTTCAGTCCATTTGCCTTTGCTAAGCTATTCCACTCTTTTATAAAATCATCAACATGTGGAAATTTCAACGGCCTATAGATCATGAATACCGGTTTACCAGCAACCTTAATATACCTATCATCTTTAAAAGCCTTCAAAAGATAGTAAAAATGATTGACATTATCTTCTGACCCCAAATACTCTTGTTCTACCAATAATTTACTTTGGCTGTTCATAGCCCCATCTTTATTCCAAAACTTCTTATGCCAACTTTCATTTGCCCAACATAAGCAAAATGGGAAATCGGGCTTTCCTGAATTAAGGACAGACTCAAACGGTAATTCCAACTCCTTGCGGCCATTACCAAACCAATAATGATAATAACAAAATCCTGTTACACCTGCTTTTTTAGCAAGTTCTACTTGTTTTTCTCGCACTTCAGCCAATCTCAGATCATAAAACCCCAAATCCGCCGGAATCTTAGGTTGATAATGTCCAGGAAAAAGAGGTTTAGCTTTTGCCACATTAGTCCATTCAGTAAAACCCTCTCCCCACCATTTATTATTATGTTCCGTAGGGTAGTATTGTGGTAGATAGAAAGCGATAATGTCCATCATAATGTATAATGATATTTATTACAAGCAGTCACTACTGTCCAATAAAAGTTGGCTAATCGGTCTTTGAAATTATTGAAATACAG
>ENA-OUQC01000049-OUQC01000049.1-human-gut-metagenome-genome-assembly--contig:-NODE-49-length-124216-cov-60.421855_pt1 | contig 124216 bp, 90 predicted proteins | sample MGYA00237942_ERZ548815 | MGnify/ENA primary metagenome ERZ548815 (study PRJEB26490, sample SAMN05194722) | human gut metagenome | biome: terrestrial biome; feature: human-associated habitat...
GATACAATGTTGCGCAATTCCCCCGATTAAGGACTGTAACTTTTCAATGAGCCTGTTTTGAACTGCGATACGCTCGTCGAGGAGAGATAAAAACCTTGATATTTTCTTCTGCTCCGCCAAACAAGGATTGACGGTTTTGACACCCTTCAGGTGTTCTCCATAAAGATGAACAACAGAAACCCCTTGTGCGACCTTTGCTATATCATATTTGCGTTTGCCATTTAATTGATAGCTCACGAAAGAGCCATCGTAGTTATGCAGTCGTATGATATTCAAATCTCCCCCCAAAAGGATGCCATCTTTGATAACACATCGAGCTGTTGCAATATCCTCTGCTGTTTCACCAGAGCATGGGATAATAACATCATTGGCCTTGCTTCTTACTAGTTTTGTATTATCAATATCCGTTCTGCTAATTACTTCTGTTATCGTCTCCGTTTTATATTTTGTATATAGTTCACCATATAAGATGCACGGCTCACCATTATCAGATAATTGATCTTTAGATATACCAGCCCCCTTGTAAATGTCAGCAATTTCGGATAAACGTTCCTCTTTCCACTCCCCGGTGAACTCCGGGAATCTGAGAGACGGGCTCAAAAGGCAAGATTATCTTTAATTGTTCAAATGAGTGGCGGATTTCGGGCAACGTTTTCGCCACATAATGATTCCATAGCGTGTCACGTGACACTCTTCGGCAACGAAATCACACTAAAACGTCGCTGGATAATCCACGCTTACCACAACGGTGGCATTTCCCTTAGATAATGCTGCCGTCGAATGAACTTTTGACGTCGACGGGAGCAATATCGCTTTTTTATGATCCTTTAGCTGTGTGTAAAGATGATTTTCCACAAGACTTAAATCATAGTCGATTTCCCGTTCCATTATAATTACCTTTCACAAAATTAAGAATCATTATGGAGACAAAAACCATCAAAGAGATCGCATTGGCTTGGAAAGATGACAAGCGATGCTATGTAAAGCGGTCAACATTCGCTGCTTATGTGCTTATTCTGGAGAATCACATCTTGCCTTCATTTGGCGAGTGTGATACTCTGAATGATAGTCGGGTACAGGATTTCGTCTTACGGAAACTGGACAGCGGACTCTGCGTCAAGACGGTGAAGGACATTCTCATTGTTTTGAAAATGGTGATGAGGTTCGGCGTGAAGAACGGGTGGATGAACCACTGCGAATGGGATATCAAATATCCGACGACAGAGTCCAGTAATGAAATCGAGGTACTGACGGTGGCGAACCATAGGAAGATTCTCGAGTTCGTCAAGTTGAACTTCACGTTCCGTAACCTCGGAATCTACATCAGTTTGACTACGGGGCTACGCATCGGTGAGATCTGCGGATTGAAGTGGTCCGACATAGATGTCGTTAACGGTACGATAACAGTAAGGCGCACCATTGAGCGCATATACATCATCGATGGCGAAAACAAACACACGGAACTCATTGTCAATACTCCCAAGACAAAGAACTCTTGCCGAGATATACCGATGTGCAAGGAACTGATGGCGATAGTCAAACCTTTGAAGAAAGTTGTCAATGATGATTTCTACGTGCTGACCAATGAGGAAAAGCCAACGGAACCACGGACATACCGCAATTATTATCATCGACTGATGAAACGCCTCGGAATCCCACGTCTGAAATATCATGGGCTCAGGCACAGCTTCGCGACACGTTGCATCGAGAGTAATTGTGACTACAAGACTGTCAGTGTGCTGCTCGGACACGCCAACATAACGACAACTCTGAATCTGTACGTGCATCCGAATATGGAGCAAAAGAAGCGTTGTATTTCCAAGATGCTTAAATCGCTCGGGAAGTAAGTCTTGGAAAACCCAATGAATATTCTTGAATCTGTTCCAATTACGGGAACATATTCTTATCTTGCGTGATATTGGAAAGCGTTTATGTTTATGGACAGGAGGATATTCATAACATATTTATTGATTTGTGTCTGCGCTCTTTGCGGGGCGCGGGAGAGACAGGAGAGACACAGGTACGAGATTCGCTTTGACACTCCGGCCTCGCTTCGGCGGCAGCCGACGTGGTGTGGGGGAGAGGATCCGGAATGGGAGTCACGGTCGCTGCCGCTCGGGAACGGGAGCATCGGGGCCAATATGCTGGGGTCTATTCAGGCGGAGAGGATCACGCTCAATGAGAAAAGTCTCTGGAGAGGCGGTCCGGGAACTTCCGGCGGGGCGGAACATTATTGGAACGCCAACAAGGAGTCGGCTGGAGTCCTTCCTGAAATCCGCGGCGCTTTCGAGGCTGGCGATTACGACAAGGCGGCGGAACTGACCCGGAAGAACTTCAACGGGCTTGTGGCTTACGACAGTTCGGAAGAGAAGGAATTCCGTTTCGGCAGTTACACGACTGCCGGGGAACTGAAAATCTGGACGGGGATTGATTCGGCCTCTGTCACGGATTATCACCGGGTTCTGTTACTTGAAGATGCCGTGGCACGGGTGACTTTCAGCAGCGGAGGGGTAAACTATTCAAGGGAATATTTCATCTCGTACCCGGCGAACGTGATGGTGATGCGGTTCCGTGCCGACCATCCCGGAATGCAGAGTCTAAGGCTTGAATATTCACCTAATCCCACCGCTGACGGCAGTGTAAAGCCTGACGGGAAGGATGGCCTTGTATATTCAGGAAGATTGAAAAACAATCAGATGGAGTACGCCGTGCGCGTCAGGATGACGGTCAAGGGTGGCTCGTTTTCCAATAGGGGCGGTGTGCTGGAGGCTTCGGGTGCGGATGAGGCCGTGTTTTATCTGTCCGCCGACACCGATTACAGGATGAACTATGATCCGGATTTTGGCGACCCTAAGGCCTATGTCGGAGTGGAGCCGTCAGTGACGACCGAAAGAAGGATGAAGGCGGCGCTTGCGAAAGGCTACGATGCTCTGCTGGACGAGCATATTTCCGACTATTCCTCATTGTTCGGTCGGGTCGATCTGTCGTTGGGAGGAAATTCCGCTCCAGTCGATCTGTCCACTCCTGAACGCCTTGAACGTTATCGCTCTGGTGCTTCCGATCCTGGTTTGGAGGAACTTTACTACCAGTTCGGCCGCTATCTGCTGATCGCCTCCTCCCGGCCCGGCAACCTGCCCGCCAATCTTCAAGGAATATGGCACAATGGCATTGACGGCCCGTGGAATGTGGACTACCACAACAACATCAACATCCAGATGAACTACTGGCCGTCCTGCTCCGCCAACCTGCCGGAATGCGCCGAGCCATTCTTTGAATATGTCCGCTCGCTCGTGAGGCCGGGAGAGAGGGTGGCACGCTCGTACTACGGAGCTCGTGGCTGGACCGCGTCGATCTCCGGGAATCCTTTCGGGTTCGCCTCCCCTTTGACTTCCGAGGATATGACCTGGAACCTTTGTCCGATGGCCGGTCCGTGGCTCGCCACACATCTGTGGGATTACTACGACTTCACACGTGACACTGCATTCCTTCGTGACACGGCTTATGAAATCCTCCGCTCAAGTGCCCGTTTTACAGTCGATTACCTTTGGCATAAGCCTGACGGTTCGTACTCCGCCGCTCCGTCCGCATCGCCGGAACACGGCCCTGTTGACGAGGGTGCCACTTTCTCTAATGCGGTGGCGAGGGAAATTCTGCTGGACGCGGCGGCAGCCGCTGAGATTCTCGGTCTGGATGAAGAGGAACGATCCGAATGGCTTTCCGTGGAAAAAGCCCTGCCTACGTACAAGGTCGGCCGTTTCGGTCAGCTGATGGAATGGTCAAAGGACATAGACAATCCTGATGACCATCACAGGCACGTCAACCACCTGTTCGGGCTTCATCCGGGCCACACTCTGTCTCCTTTGGCTACTCCCGAGCTCGCCGAGGCCGCCAGAGTCACCTTGAACCATAGGGGAGACGGGGCCACAGGCTGGAGTATGGGCTGGAAACTGAACCAATGGGCACGATTGTATGACGGAGACAGAGCCTACAAACTGTTCAGGAATCTTCTTGGGAACGGTACTCTGGACAATTTGTGGGACACCCATCCTCCGTTCCAGATCGACGGCAATTTCGGCGGCACCGCAGGCATCACCGAAATGCTGTTGCAGAGCCACTTGGGATTCATACATCTGTTGCCGGCGCTTCCTTCCGCCTGGCCTGACGGCAAAGTCACCGGCCTTCTTGCCCGAGGCGGCTTCGAGGTCGATCTCGAATGGTCCGCCGGCAGGCTGACAAAAGCCGTCATCCATTCCCGCGCCAGCTCCCGATGCGCCCTCCGCAACGGTCAGACCACCCTGGAATTCGACACAAAGCCAGGGATTGCTTACCACATCACGTTCTGAAACGGCGAATTAATATTCATGACGAGGCTTTTGAAGTGAATATTTTATGCCCCCAATTCTGGATATCCTCGTCTCGCTTCCGGGGCTTCGTTGGGTGAGCCTTATGTTCAGGATGCTACCTGCATCTCGGTTGACGGAGGAAAGACCTGGACCAGGATTTCCGGAGAGAACGGAGCCTCCTTCTTTGAAAGTGTCAAGGCTGATGAGTCCTCCTCCAAGGTCACATTGGTCCTGGCTGACGGAACGGTGATCGAGGTGCCGTTTGTGAAAGATTTTATGTTCGCTTTTGCCGAGTCCGAGGTCAAGGCGACCACCGCTCATTCCGTCTGCACTCCTTCGTCTGATGCCGCCTACTATCTTATGAAGCACGCCAACGACACGCAGTGGAGCGTGATTGACCAACAGGAGCAGGCCGATAGCCGGACTTGTCGGTACCTATTCTGACGGAAAGATTGAGTTCGCTGACAACGGAGCGGTCGGAGGTTCGTACACTCTCCAAGGATATTGCTGGGTGGCCTTTGATTCGGATGGCAATCCTGTGGGCAGGGCTGACGCTGTAATCCCGGTCAACATCTCTTTCGAGAAATCGGCACAGACGGCTTCCGTTGCCGCTAAGAGCAGTGCGGAAATTTCCGGCCGTACTGTCGCGGACCGGACAAATGCACGTGATTCGAGAAGTCAGATGCTCTTTGGATTTGATATAGAGTAATTTGTCCCGCGATAACAGACAACGCGCTCCCTGGCACGGAAATCCGGCAGGGAGCGCGTTTTTTGTTAAAGGGCCAGACTTGTTGACGGAGGTTTTCTTTGGTCAGGACCGGCCGAATCTCCAGGCAAGGAGGGCGGCCAGATTCTCATCGGACTCCTTCCGCCACGATCTTTGGCAGGAGGTGATGTCAAGATATTCATCCTTGAGTCCGCTGTGGTCGAAAGCGAAGCCGAGCGAAGGATCTTCGGCGACCATATTCCTGACTTTGGTGTACATCTCCAGAAATCTGGCTCTCAGCGGACCACAGAGGACGAAGCCCTCATCGCAGTCGGACCAGTTGAGGTCACTGCCTGAAGTGCAGACACTTGAGGCTTCGATGTACTGCCTGAGCGCCAGGAATGTAAGGCCTGACTCGTTCAGAAAGTTTCCGTACTCCTCCCGCGCGAAGCTGAGCGCAAGGATGAACGGGACTTCCTCGCCGGCCTTGTGACGTTTATAGACCGCGCTCTCAAGACTTTTGATCCTTTCGAGATACTCTTTGGACATTTCCTTGATCAGGTCAAGGCTCATCTTCACATTCCCGCCTTCCGTCCAGGCGACAAGCTGGCATTTGTCGTTGTTCATACGCACAAAATATTTCAAAGAACATAGTGGTTGACAAGACGCTGTCGGCCAACCACATAACACCGGCCACCCGGTTCCTGCTGTCAGGGTACAATACACCCTCCTTAGGACCTTCGTCCGGCTTTGTGCGTATGTAAGGAATGATGTGTCAGTGCATTCTGCTGTGCGATTACAATCACAAAAGTAATGAATATTTTTGATAATCCACAATGATATTCATATATATTTTGTGGAACGCGGATTGAAATCTATTAAGGGGACTATTATAGGAGTTGGCCAACATTTCTCTTATGGCACTGATATGTAAACAATTGCGACCCATCGATATTCCTGCGCAAGAATCTGTATGTAAAGGACCTAATCTCCATCGTAGAATAAGACAAGGTGTAGCGGAAGATCCCTGGCTTATGCATCGGGTGAAAAAGGTGGCTTTCCGCACCCGACTCCAATCAGGGATGTCTCTCCGGGTGTATAACCACCATTTTTTCACCCGGAATAATAGTTGTTTGGATCTGAGCCGACAATGCCACGCGCCAAGGTTGATGAATGAATGTCGCCCACTGTTTTCTTCCCCTAACCAAAACCAGACGTCTTGTCCTTGTTGGTACACCAGAAGCGCGTTTCAGTCCATCCCGAGCTTTTCCTTCACTTTCGACCAGAAGGATGTATGTTGGACTATCGGGGTGCTGTACGCATCGATGATGTCCTTCGGCTCAACATTCAGATTCATGACCGTATTGATTTGGATGGGCAAAGGTAGCCAATAAAAGGATGCGAGTCAACCTTGCGGGGAGAATAGGCTTTTTGCTCTGAGTCTTTTCTGAAAACAGCAACATTATTCAACGCAAGCCGGGAAATATTCGTAAATTTGCGGTTCGCTAATCGCTGAACTATGACGGAGGAAGGAAAGATAATCATCAAAGGGGCAAAGGTCAACAACCTTAAGGACATCACGGTTGAGATTCCGAGGAACAAACTTGTGGTGGTGACAGGCATTTCGGGCTCGGGAAAGTCGTCATTGGCTTTCGACACTTTGTTCGCCGAGGGACAGAGGCGTTTCGCTGAGAGCCTGTCCTCGTACGCGCGTCAGTTTCTTGGAAGGATGAGCAAGCCTGATGTGGAGTCCATAGAAGGCATACCGCCGGCGATAGCCATTGAGCAGAAGGTCAATGTCAAGAATCCACGCTCCACCGTGGCCACCACCACCGAGATTTACGACTACCTCCGCATCATCTTCGCGAGGATAGGCCGGACATATTCCCCGATCAGCGGCAAGGAAGTCAAGTGTCACAGCGTCAATGACGTGATGGCTAGCATATTGAGCGGTGATTCAAGGACGGCGTATATTCTCGCCGACCTGAATTGGTCCGCCAGGGAGGACAAGGTCGAGTTGATGCTCCGCCTGAAGGAGGAGGGATATTCCCGTTTCTTTGGCGACGATGGCATCATCCGCATCGAGGACATCATGAGGATGGCTGACAAGGGGAAATATCCTGAACATCTTAACCTGTTGATCGACCGTCTGAAACTGCCCATATTCAAAGAGTGTCTGCCATATTCGGAAGACGGCTCTCCGTGGCCACAGAACGATTGGGAGGATCTACAGACAAGACTTCGCTCCTCGATTGACACGGCGTTCAGGGTGGGCGAGGGCAAGCTTATCCTCCGCAAGGACAATTCCGTTGAGGAATATTCCAACCGTTTTGAACTGGACGGAATGACGTTCCGCCAGCCTGATGAATATCTCTTCTCGTTCAACAGCCCTCTTGGGGCGTGCCCGGTCTGCGGAGGCCTCGGAAAGATCATCGGGGTCAGCGAGGACCTTGTGATTCCGGACAAGACCAAAAGCATCTACGATGGTGCGATCGCCTGCTGGAAGGGTGAGTCGATGGGCTGGTTCAGGGATCATCTGATCAAGGTGGCGCCTCGTTATGGGATTCCGATTTTTGAGCCGTACTGCAATCTGCCGCAAAAGGTCAAGGACATCATCTGGGACACACACAGTGTTGAGGGGGATGACAGTACCCTCATCGGAATCAACGAGTTCTTCAAGTGGGTTGAGTCCAACAGGTACAAGATCCAGTACAAGTACATGTTGAGCCGATTCTCTGGAAGGACCACCTGTCATGCTTGTCACGGCACGAGACTCCGTCCTGAGGCATTGTACGTGAAAGTCGGAGGGAAGACGATCGCGGAACTGCTTGACATGAACGTGGATGAGCTTCTTGACTTCTTCACGGACTTGAAGTTGACAGACTACGAGAACACGATTGTTCGCAAGGCCGTTGAAGAGATCGTCTCTCGTCTGAGGTACATAAAGGATGTCGGTCTGGCGTATCTGACCCTGAGCCGGGCATGCAACACCCTTTCCGGTGGCGAAAGTCAGAGGATCAATCTGGTGACAGCTCTGGGAAGCTCGCTGGTCGGCTCGATGTACATTCTTGACGAACCAAGCATCGGCCTGCATCCACGTGACACGGACCGGCTTATCGGAGTCCTGCGCAAGCTCAGGGACATCGGCAACACGCTTGTCGTGGTGGAGCACGATGAGGAGATCATCCGCGCGGCCGATGTGCTGATTGACATGGGACCGTACGCCGGAGTGAACGGTGGCCGGATAGTTTTCCAAGGCCGGACCGATGATAAGATTCCGGAGAAGGTGATGAACAGTTCGCTGACGCTCCAGTACCTGACGGGGCGGCGTTCCCGCTATGTCAGGGAGAAACATCCGTGGACATATTCAATCACCGTGGAAGGCGCTCAGGAGCACAATCTTAAGAATATAGATGTGCAGTTCCCGCTGGGAGTGCTGACCGTTGTGTCGGGAGTCAGCGGCAGTGGCAAGTCGTCCCTTGTGGGGGACATCCTCTATCCTGCTCTCTACCGCATGATCAACCAGACCGGCGACCTTCCGGGAATATTCAGGAAAATCTCCGGCAACACCGACCGCATCAAGAATGTTGAATATGTCGACCAGAACCCGATAGGGAAGAGCTCACGCTCCAACGCCGTGACCTATCTCAAGGTCTATGATGACATCCGCAAGCTCCTCGCCGAGCAGCAGTACGCCAAGATCAACGGCTACACTCCGTCCTTCTTCTCGTTCAACCAGGACGGCGGCCGCTGCCCGGAATGTCAAGGGGACGGTTTCGTGCGCATTCCGATGCAGTTCATGGCTGACGTGACGATGGTCTGCGAGACGTGCGGCGGCAAGCGCTTCAAGCCGGACATCCTTGAGGTCAGGTTCAAAGGCAAGAACATCGACGACATCCTGAACATGAGCGTCGAGGAGGCGATCTCGTTCTTCGGATCGCAGCCTGAGGACCTTTCCAAACAGATCGCCCGCAAACTTCAGCCTCTTGTGGATGTGGGGCTTTCCTACATCAAACTCGGGCAGAGCTCGTCAACCTTGTCCGGTGGAGAGAGTCAGAGGATCAAACTGGCTTGGTTCCTGTCCAAGAACGAGGAAGATCCGATGAACGGCCGGAAAAAGATTCTGTTCCTCTTTGACGAGCCGACGACCGGCCTGCATTTCTACGATGTGGAGAAGTTGCTGAAAGCCTTTGACTTCCTGATTCGTAACGGGCACACCGTGATTGTGGTGGAGCACAATCTGGATGTGATCAAGGCGGCGGACTGGGTGATCGATCTCGGTCCGGAGGCCGGTGACAATGGCGGACAGGTGGTCTTCGCCGGTACCCCTGAGGACATGGTCAAGAATGGACTGTCCTGGACCGCGAAGTACCTTCGTGGGTAGGATACTGCAATGCTTTTTAGGTCAGAAAAAAGGCAAATTCCAAATTTTGCACGTTACCAAAATTTGAAATTTGATTTTTCTGACCTTGATAAAGAATCTGGTATATTCTTTTATTGTCACTGTTTCTGGTCGGCAAATCTTGTCGATGGTCACTGAATTGTAACTATTTCTGGTCACTGAGCTTGTCGAAGTGACCAGATTTGAGCTTGCCGAAGTGACATGATTAATCTTTCCAGTAGAACGAGATGTAATTCTGAAGAGGTCTCCGTTTGTTTTCCGGAGGTAGGGTCATGAAATCTCCGTAGGAGTCGCGCAGTATCTTGTCGTAGCCTTTCCAGACAAAGAACTCGCTGTCTTCGAAAGGCATTTTGACATATTCACTGATCTCGTCGTCATCGAAAAACTCGTTGGTCCCGGAGTCTGGACAACAAAGTTGCGACCAATGATGGCTTTCGGCGGGGGAGACCAATGATATCAATGTGTTCATGTCCTTGACAATGTCGGCGGGATTTCGCTTGATAAGGCGTGGATGAGTCCTTTTCAAGACCCAAATTTTCAGTCTTTTCCTAACGGATAATCTGGATGATGAGATTGTGTGCACTCTGCGTATTCCGACATTGAACTTCATGAGCAGAAGTAGGGAATCGTAGATTCTGTCAAAAGTGTCCTTGTCGTCAGGTACCCTGTCAACCGGGAATATGTCAATCCAGACCCCGACATCCTTTTTCACCCAAGGAATGCAACTTGACGCAAGAGTCTTTTTGGTGTCACAGACCCTGCCGAAAGCGATGTAGCAGTCTGGAGTGTTACGACTGTCTATGAATGAGTACAGCTTTGACTTGTAGATGGTTCTGAACTTTTCATAGTCCTCGCGCGGCATCATGATGTCCACGTCGTCATCCCACGGAATGAACCCTTTGTGGCGGACCGCGCCGAGCATAGTGCCGTAGCCTAATGAATATCTTATATTGTTCTTTTCGCAGAATCCGGCCACATCCTTGAGTATGTCAAGACTGAACTGTTGAAGCTCCTGAAGTGTGAGGTGTCTCATTGCTGTCACTAACTTAGTTTGTAAACGTTCTTCCCGTTGATGTAGTCCTCCTGGACACGAGCCATCGCGATGATCTCCTCCTTTGTCAGAAGATAAAGGTTCTGCTCCGGGTTGAGAATTTGTGAGACGAACTCTCTGATCTCGTATCTAAGCCCTTCTCCCATAAATGGATAGAAACATTTCCTGTTCATGTTCTGATCCTCGAACCGAAGCTCGAAATAGTCCGTCTTCCACCACGGGGCCGGGACATAGATGTAGCCCTGTGTCCCGGAGATGACCATATTTCCCTCCGTCTTGGCTCCGAGTCCGACTTGGAATGAAGCGGTGGCGTTGTCGTAACGGAACACAGCCTTGGTGTACATATCTACATCATTCTTCATTATCGAGTAGAAGTTGATGTTCCGGATGTCGCGCCCCAACAGCTTTATTATAGGCAGGAGAGGGAAGCACGCGTTCTCGTTCATGCTGCCACCGAATCTTGCGTGGTCGAGTTTCGAGGAGTTTTCGTCGGTCAGGGTGGTCACTGAAGCGTTGATGTCCACGATTTTTCCGATCACGCCGGATTTCAGCATAGAGACAAGGTGTCTGAACGCCGGGCAGTATGCTGTCTTATGCGCCACCATCAGGGTCCTCTCCTTGGCCCCGGCTATCGAGAACAATTCCACCGCCTCGGAAAGATGCAGGACAAATGGGGTCTCCGCCAGCACGTGTTTCCCTGCCAGAAGGGCCGCTTTGGCATATTCATAATGAGTGTAGTGTGGAGAGGCCACATAGACGGCGTCGCAGTTGGCCAGCAGCTCGTCAAGTGTCCGGGCCGCCATCGGTATCCCGTTCGCCAGGCAGAACTTCCGGCATTCCTCCTGATCGGGATTGTAGGCCGCGCTGACCGTGTTGCCGCTGACGAACTTCGCCTCCGGCACGAATCTTCCGGCTATGCTGCCGGTCCCGATTATTCCGATCCTCACCGAGATCTGCTCCTCCCTTAGCATCGTGCTTGAGATGCCTTGTGTGCGTGGCAGATAGACCACCTCGCAGTACTCTTTGAGATAGTCGAAGTAGCCTTCCCAGTCCGATCCTATGGCGAAGACATCCACGTTGTATTTCTGGATGTCGTCGATCTTCTGCCCTTTGTACTCCTCGATGATCACCTCATCGACGTAGCCCGTCTCCTTGACCGCCTGGACACGTTTCATCACGCTGTCCCTTGTGTTCATCTTCCCGCGCTCAAGATCGAAGTTGTCAGTGGTCACCCCCACAATCAGCCAATCACCAAGCTCCTTTGCCCTGCGCAGCAGATTGATATGCCCTTGATGCAGTACATCAAAGGTACCGTAGGTGATGACAATCCTCCCGTGCGGGCGGTCGCCGCCTATGTTGGGAATATCCTTACTCATCAATCTCTGTCTCGATTAAGTGGATGCGCTCTGCCAAGGTCCGGAGCTCCTCGTCAGTCTGAAGCCCCATATGTGAGATCCTGTAGAATCCCGGAAGCGAGCCTGGCATAATGAATGTCTCGTAACGCTCTATCAGTCCTCTGAATATCTTGCGCTCGGCTGTGTCCTTTGTCTGGATGGCCGTGATGGCGTGGGACGGATTCTCGGCCGGCATTGTCCAGCCGTACCTGCGGCACTCTTCTCTGAACACCTCAGCCCTGTGACGGACTTGCGAGATGTTGTACATCTCACCTCCCTGAACTTGAATCTGCCTGAGCCTCGCGTTGAGCTGGAGGTAGATGAGGGTGGCCGGGCTGAACGGGGTCTGCCCCCTTTTGAGATTGCCCAGGTTGTCCTCAAAGTCCCAGTAGTAGCCTCTGTGGGCATATTCATAGCCTTCCAGCCTTTTGCTGATGAACAGGATCGACAGTCCCGGAGGAATATTCAGACCCTTCTGGGTGCTTGTGACGCAGATGTCGATTCCAAGCGCGTCCATATCCAGCTCTTCGGCGAGGAATGAGCTGATGACATCGACAACCAATGAGACATTGTGCCTGTGGCATATCCCTGAGATCTTCTCAAGGTTGAATATCTGGCCGGTCGAGGTTTCGTGGTGCTGGCAGAGGAACACTTCGGGGCTCTCGGCCTCCACTGTCCGCTCCAGCTCGTCATAGTCGATGTCCTTGGCGAAGGGAACCTTGAAGTCAACCACCGGAACTCCGTAATATTCACAGAGTGAGACCCAGCGCCTGCCGAACGAGCCGCCGTTGATCGCCAACGCCTTGCCCTTCGTGCTGACGTAGTTCTCCACAACAGCGCTCATCGCGCCGGTGCCGGAACCCGTGTAGATGATTGTCCTTCCTCCCTGGCAATGGATGAGGTCCAACAAGATTCTCTCGGATTCGAGATTGATTTTTGAGAACTCCTCGGTTCTCATATATGGGATCGGCTGTGACCCGACCGCCGCTATTTCCTTGTCCAGATCTCCTGGAAAAACATAAGAATGCATACTCGGTTCGCTACAGATTACGCAAATTTAGCAAAAATCAGTTATATTTGTGAATATTCGGCAATATTTTGGACTTATAATGCAAAAATTATCACATAGAGAGATTCAACTCTACCTCCTGGACATCCTGAAGGCTGTTGACGCTTTCTGCGCGAAGGAAGGGATCAGGTATTCTATGGCTTACGGAACGCTTCTCGGAGCGGTGCGCCACAAAGGCTTCATTCCTTGGGACGATGACATTGACCTGTTGATGTCACGTCCTGATTATGAACGCTTTGTCGCTACTTTCGGCAAGGATCCGGACTCCCGTTACCGCTGCCTTTGCCACAAGGAAGGGGTGAAGGGGGACCGTTTTGTCCATTTTTTCGCCAAGGTTGAGGACACTCGTACCAAAAGCCTGCAAGGACGTGGTTTTGACTATGATTTCGGTCTGAACCTCGACATATTCCCGGTTGACGGAAAGCCTGAGGACGCTGTCCTTCAAAGAAAAAGGGAGCGGTTGCTGACGCATTGGTCCCACAGGCTGAACATCTGCGGCACCAGATTCGACCTGTTCAATTTCCATCAGCCGCTGTTCTCAAAGCTTGAGGCGCACGCGAGGGGTGTTGAATATTGGTGGAGGAAGATCAACACCGAGATGCTGAAGTACCCTTACGAGACCTCAAACCTTGCCGGAACCGTCTCTGTGACATACAACGGCACAAGGGAAATCTTTGACAGGAATATGTTCGAGGAATATGTTGACCTGGAATTCGAGGGCGCGGCGTTCAAGGCGTTCAGGCGTTGGGACGAATGGCTGTCACAGGAGTTCGGGGACTATATGACCTTGCCTCCCGAGAATGAGCGTAAAACTCACGATCTTACTGTTTATCTTCTTGATGATTAGTTCTCTATGGATGTCGTTATAACCTACGTCAACGGCCTTGACCCTGTTTGGAGGGAAGAATATTCACGGACATTGAATATCCCCGCATTGGACAAAAGGTTCCGGGATTGGGGAACATTGAGGTATCTGCTCCGCGGAGTGGAGACGTATATGCCGTTTGTCAGGAATGTCCATCTGGTGGTCTCCGGGAAGACCCAGGTTCCGGAATGGGCGTCGGATCGCTTGAAAGTGGTGACCCACAGGGACATTATTCCGGAGGAGTTCCTGCCGACATTCAACAGCACGACCATCGAGATGTTCCTTCACCGGATTCCGGGGCTGGACGAACGGTTCATCTATTTCAATGACGATATGTTCCCGGTGTCGCCTTGCCGTGAGGAGGATTTTTTCCGTGACGGGAAGATTGTGATAGGGTTCTCGACCCATCTTTTAGCGACCGGGATGTACAAGCGTCAGTGCCGGAATTCGGACCGTTTGGCGAGAAAGGCTCTCGGGCTTGGACACACTCCGTTTTTCATACGTCCCCAGCATATCTGCTCACCTATGTTCCGGAGCGCCTGCGAGGAGGTTTACGCTAAGATGAGAACGGAGATTTTCTCCACCGTCTCACAGGTCCGTACTATGGATAACCTGAACCAGTACCTGTTTCTGGACTATATGTACCATCAGGGAAAGGCCATCCGTGAACGTCTCTCCGGCAAGTTCTTTTCCATAGCCACGTCTTCCGCGTCATCAATCGGGGAATATCTTCTACACCCGTCACGTAAGCTTGTCTGCATCAATGACGTGCATCTTAAGGACGAGGCTTATGTTTCGGAACGCCGCATCCTGTTGGATTCCTTTGACGCGGCTCTTCCAAAGAAGTCAGTTTACGAGAAGTGAGGTTTACCGTTTCAGGGCGCTTTTGAACAAAGCGTCCCATTTCTCCATCGTCTTTTCCAGAGAGAAGTTCTCCGAGCGCCTTTTTGATTCCGCCCCGAACCTTTTCCGCAGCTCTTCGTTGGCTATGACGCTGCATATTCCCTGTGCAAGCGTGCCGGTGTCGCCAACTTTCGCAAGGTAGCCGTTCGCGCCGATGGTGACAATTTCCGAAGGCCCTTTAGGGCAGTCGTAGCTTACGATAGGCAATCCGGTCGCAAGGGCTTCGAGAAGGATCATCGGGAAACCTTCGAACCTCGATGACATCACCAGGCAGGAGCTTCCGAGCAGTTCTTTCCTGACATCGTTTGTCCGCCCTTTCAGAGTCACTTTCCCTTTCAAGCCCATTGAGTCTATCTGATCCTGAAGGGATTCTTTTTGGCTGCCATCGCCGTAAACGCTTAATTTCCAGTCCGGATGCCTGGCATCAACGGTTTTCCAGGCCGTGATCAGATCCTTGAAGTTCTTCTGGCTTTCCAACCGTCCGGCGGCTATGCAGCGTTTTTCGTCGAGGGGGGAGACTTCGTCAGACACAAACGGGAGCGGGTTGTAGATCTGCTCGACTTCAGGAGTCACTTTCCGCCAGTCATTTTTGTCTGCCTTGGTCAGCACGACAAACCTGTCCAGTTTCCTGACAGCATTTTCCAGTTTTCGTGTCCTGAAGGAGGCGTATAGCTTACCAATGGCGTTGGTGCCGTATTTCATAAGGAATTTCTCGTGGGAAAAATGAAATTCCCCTATTTTCACGCTACCGTCAGTGCATCTTGTAAGGGCATAGAGACTGTTGTCGCAGACGGTCACGGTGATGTCAGGACGGATCTTGGCCAAAAGCGCGTCAAGGCGTTTCCTGTACTTGATGAGAAACATCCTGTCATTGGCGTCAAGATCGTGGCGGATTATCTTCCCGCTTAGTGGAAAGAACTCTTTCCGGCCTTTTTGCCGGGCCGTGATGATGTGTATCTCATAGCCCATAACATCGGCCAGGTAGTTGGCCTTTGTTGTGAGTACTCTCTCGATGCCACCGGAAAGGTTCAGGGCGTGTATGCAGTATGCAAGTCGCATAGCTTGGTCTTTTTACGCCACCAATTTACGAACTTTATGCTGGAATTCAAAGTGGTTCGGATCATTTCACGCATCTTCCCGCCGGCCAACCTTCGAGACTCCGACGAAGAGTAAAAGCAAGTTCGAAATTATGAGTGGATACCGCGGCAGAACGCCGCTTAGTGTTGTTGTGAACCGGTGTCTGACCGGCCGGCCTTCAGGCGGGATTCAAGCGTGAAAAGAATCATGTCGGACAGTCTCTGCCGGGCAAAACCCTGATGCAAAGATAGTTCTGTGGGTGACATGGAGCGCCGTTCAAAAAGAAAATCGATGAAAAAGTTTCTGTTTTTTATCGAATTGTGGCGAAATCGCGAAATAGGTTGTAAATTTGGGCCGTGACAAAAAAGTTTATCGGGTATAAGAAAATATTTATGGGGCTTTTGAAAAGATTTAGGATGTTGTTCCGTGGGACACGCCACGATTTTGTTCCGATTCTTGCGCAGCAGACAGATTTTCTGTGCAAGACCTCCTCTCTTCTGGTTGAAATGTTCGGGACGGATGATGTGGAACTCCGTTCGGGGATGGAAAAGGAGATCAAATCCTGCGAGGCGCAGGGGGATGCCCTTCTGACCGAATTTCACGAGATGTTGTCCGCACGCCCGTTCATTCAGGTCAACAAACTGGACCTTCAGGCTGTGGCGATGGCGATGGACGATTGCCTGGATGTCATCAAGGACACTTCCAAGGCCGTCCTGATCTACCGTCCCGCCAAGTTGGACGACCAGTTGAAGGATCTGGCGCAGATGGCCAAGTCCCAGTCGGAGGTCATTCATGACACGATACCTCTTCTTGTGGATCTTCGCAGGAACCTTTCGGCTGTCTCGATGGCCTGCGAGCGTGTGACGGAGTTGGAACATGCGGCGGATGACGCTTATGAGGAGTACATGGGGTACATATTCGGCAACGAGGAGAACACCCGTGAACTGATCAAGTACAAGAATCTGGCGGAGATGCTGGAAAACGCCACGGACGCACACAAGCGCATTTCCGATAATATTCGTAAACTACTGCTGAATTATTTGGTGGATTGAACCGGCGGAATAGGTGTCTATGATGCGTAATGCGCTTATTCATAGTGTATTAATGCGTGGATAGGCGACCTTTTAAGGAATGAGGCCTCTGACTGACAAAAGGTCATTCCGTCATTCGGGGCTTAAAAATTGTAAATGTCTTTGATTATCATTAAATTTGTAGGATTATCAGAGACATTTGATTTTTTATGGCTATAGCTAGTATTCTTAAAAAAGTGTTCGGCTCGAAGGCCGACAGAGACCTCAAGCAGATCAGACCTGTTCTTAACAAGGTTCTGGAGGCTTACGGTCCTATAGACAAGCTCTCCAACGATGAGCTGAGGGCTAAGACGGAAGAGTTGAAGGCAAGGCTGCGTGAGTGCGAGGCTCCGTTCGAGAAGAGGATCGCCGAGATCAAGGCCAAGCTGGACGAGGATATTCCTGTTCACGAGAAAGAGAACCTCGCGACCGAGTCGGACAAACTTGTGAAGGATGAGGACGCGGAGATCGAGAAGGTTCTGGAGGAGATTCTTCCGGAGGCTTTCGCCATCATGAAGTCCACTGCCCGCAGGTTCAAGGAGAACGCCACCATCGAGGTGACGGCCAATGACTTCGACCGCGCTCTCAGCATAAACCACGATTTCGTGCACATCGAGGGCGACAAGGCTGTCTATCAGAATCACTGGATCGCCGGCGGCAACGAGGTGACCTGGGATATGGTCCACTACGATGTCCAGCTGATCGGTGGTATTGTGCTTCATCAGGGCAAGATCGCGGAGATGGCGACCGGTGAGGGCAAGACCCTTGTGGCGACCCTCCCTGTGTTTCTCAACGCCTTGGCTGGCAAGGGAGTGCACGTTGTGACGGTCAATGACTACCTCTCCAAGCGTGACTCCGAGTGGATGGGACCTCTCTATATGTTCCACGGCCTTTCAGTGGACTGCATTGACAAGCACGAGCCTAACAGCGACGCGCGCAAGAGAGCCTACAACTGTGACATCACTTTCGGTACGAACAACGAGTTCGGTTTCGACTACCTTCGTGACAATATGGCAGTGAACATGACAGACCTCGTCCAGAGGAAGCATCACTATGCCATTGTCGATGAGGTTGACTCCGTGCTCATCGATGATGCCCGTACTCCGTTGATCATCTCCGGTCCTGTGGCCAAGGCTCAGGACGACGAGCAGTATATGGAGTTCAGACCTTATGTCGAGAGCCTCTACCAGAAGCAGCGCGCTCTTGTGACCCAGGTTCTGAACGATGCCAAGAAGGCGATCGCCGCCGGCAAGGAGGACGAAGGAGGAATGCTTCTTCTGCGTGCCTACAAAGGTCTTCCGAAGTACCAGCCTCTGATCAAATTCCTCAGCGAACAGGGTATGAAGCAGCTGATGCAGAAGGCCGAGAACTACTATATGCAGGACAATGAGCGCGAGATGCACATCGTCACCGACGAACTGTATTTCGTGATCAGCGAGCAGCAGCATTCCGTGGACATGACCGACAAGGGGCACGACTTGCTCGCCAATGCTGTCTCCAACCCGGATTTCTTCGTGCTTCCTGACGTTGGAAGCCAGATTGCCGAGATCCAGAAGAACACGGAACTCTCCGCCGAGGAGAAGCAGGAGAAGAAGGATGCCCTTATGGAGGACTACTCCCTGAAGAGCGAGCGTGTCCACACCGTCATCCAGCTCCTCAAGGCCTACGCTATGTTCCAGAAGGATGTTGACTACATTGTGATTGACAACAAGGTCAAGATTGTGGATGAGCAGACCGGACGTATTATGGAAGGCCGCCGCTGGAGCGATGGTCTGCATCAGGCCGTCGAGGCAAAGGAGAACGTCAAGGTCGAGGCCGCCACACAGACATTCGCGACTGTCACCCTTCAGAACTATTTCAGAATGTACCACAAGCTTGCAGGTATGACTGGTACGGCCGAGACAGAGGCCGGCGAGTTCTGGTCCATCTACAAGCTGGATGTGGTTGTCATCCCGACCAACCGTCCTGTCATCAGGGACGATCAGGATGACCTTATTTATAAGACAAAGAAGGCAAAGTACACCGCCGTCATCAATAAGGTTGAGGAACTCATCAAGGAAGGCCGTCCGGTTCTGGTCGGCACCACGGATGTGGAGACTTCCGAGCTCCTTAGCCGAATGCTCCGGATGAGGGGCATAAAGCACAACGTCCTCAATGCCAAGGAACATGCAAGAGAAGCAGAGATCGTCGCTCAGGCCGGTATGTCAAGTACAGTGACCATCGCCACGAACATGGCGGGTCGTGGTACCGACATCAAGCTCTCGCCAGAGGTCAAGAAGGCCGGCGGTCTTGCGATTATCGGTACGGAGAGACACGACAGCCGCCGCGTTGACCGTCAGCTCAGAGGTCGTGCCGGCCGTCAGGGAGACCCGGGTTCCTCAGCGTTTTATGTTTCCCTTGAGGACAAGCTGATGCGTCTGTTCGGTTCCGAGAGGATCGCCGGAGTGGTTGACAAACTCGGAATGGCCGATGACGAGGCTCTTGTCAGCGGAATGCTCTCTAAATCAATTGAGAATGCCCAGAAGAAAGTCGAGGAGAACAACTTCGGAATCCGTAAGAGACTCCTTGAGTATGACGACGTGATGAACTACCAGCGCGAGGCCGTCTATGCCAGAAGGCGCAACGCCCTTTCTGGTGAGAGGATCGAGATCGATGTCAGGAATATGATGATCGACTCCGCCTCTATCATCGCAGGCCGCGCGGAGGGAATGCCTTATCAGGATTTCGAGGAATATGTTATGGCTCAGTTGTCAATCGACCTCGGATTCGATGAGAGTTTCTACGCCAACGCCAAGGGCGACAAGCTCACTGACGCTCTCTGCAAGCAGATGCAGGCGGTTTACGAGCGAAGGATGAACACCCTCGCCGAGAAGGTCTATCCGTTCATCAAGATGATTTTCGAGAAGCAGGGGAATATGTACAAGAACATAGCGATTCCTATCTCCGATGGCCGCAAGATGCTGACACTCAGTGTGGATCTTGAGAAAGCTTACAATACTCAGGGCAAGGAGATCGCCAAGGCTCTCAGCCGTTCCATCATCCTCTATCAGATTGATGAGCATTGGAAGCAGCATCTGCGTGATATGGATGACCTCCGTCAGAGCGTGCAGAACGCCGCCTACGAGCAGAAGGATCCACTCGTTGTTTACAAGCTGGAGAGCTACAACCTCTTCGCCACAATGCTTGAGGAACTCAACAAGGATGTGCTCTCATTCCTCCTCAGAGCCTTTGTTCCTCTTCGTGAGGACAGTGAGGCCCGTCCGGCGCAGGCTCCGAGAAGCCAGGATATGAGCAACATGAGGACCCAGCGCAATGACCTCACCACAAACGGCGAGCAGAAGGCGAGGACTCCGATTCACGTGGACAAGAAGATCGGTCGCAATGACCCTTGCCCTTGCGGATCCGGCAAGAAGTACAAGAACTGCCACGGCGCGGGTCTGGTTTAATGAATATATTAACTGAATATAATAATAAAGGAATATGAGCGCGAATTATGGTTCCAATGATTCTGCAAGCGTGAACGACATCAGCAGGATCTCAGCCGGTTCGGTAATCAAAGGAGAGATCACTTCCCCTAATGACATAAGGATTGACGGTACTTTCGAAGGAAGGATTTTCTCCCAGGCAAAGGTTGTTGTCGGCGAGAAGGCCGTGATCAAAGGCGACATCATCTGCAACAACGCTGATTTTTGGGGAAAGATCAATGGTAACTTCTTCGTAAAGGATACTCTTTCCCTTAAGGACACCTGTGTTGTAGAGGGCGATCTCCACATCCGCCGGCTTCAGGTTGAGTTGGATGCCAAGTTTAACGGTAACTGCAAGATGATCACCGAGGAAGAGTTCAATCAGCTCACCTCCGGCTCCCGTCCTGGAATGTACGAGGTCCCTGCTCCGGCTCCAAAAGAGGAGGAGGACTTCACCGTGGCTTCCGGCAAGTCCCCGTTCACCATACCCGCCAACGACGAGATCCCTGAGGCTTAGTTCTATTTTCCACAGGTGTGTCCAAAGAATCAGGAATAAATGATAACAATGTAAAGTTCAAGGAAATATATGATAAGTATTTCCACGAACTTTACTTGTATCTTCATTCTGTGACCGAGGATAGTCAGGAAATCGAGGATATTCTTCAGGATGTCTTCTTGAAACTTCTTCAGGGAGGCATAGATATTTCATCTATCTCCAATGTCAGGGGATATGTCTATTTTTGCGCTCGAAACGCATTGTACAACCGTTTGAGGGACAAGGCGAACAGAAAACGGATTATTTCGGAAGTTTTCACTGAGCTCTCTATGCAGTCGGATGAGCCTGACGTGACAGACACGGAGGCATTGATCAAGTGCGCCAATGATGCAGTGGAGAGGCTTCCTGAGAATTGCGGTGAGATTTTCCGTATGGTGAAGATGGAGCATAAGTCGTATCGGCAGACAGCGGAGGCCAAAGGGCTTTCCATCAAGACGATTGAATCGCAGATGGGCATTGCTCTCAGAAAGATCCGTGAATACGTGAAAAAAAATCTTAAATCTTTTTAAGGGTTTTCCGGAATCAAGTGTCTATATTGTGACAACACAGATAACAGATATGGACAAAATCCCGTATGAGCTGATAGCCCAGTATCTCAGCGGAGAGTGTCTGCCGGAGGAAGAGCGGACGCTTGAGCGATGGTTGGATGAAGGCTCGGAAAACAGAAAGATTTTTGAGGAACTGTCGCAGGAATGGTCGGCGGTGTCTTCATCCGAGAAGTATTCCCGGGTGAGGAATGATGTTTGGTCGTCTTTGAAAGACCGTATATATTCATCAAGCCGTCACACTCGCAGAGCCGGCATATTCAGGCGTGTGGCAGGTATCGCAGCCGCTGTCGCGTTGGTTTCCGTGCTTGCGTTCGCTTTTGTCAAGGTGGACAGGACGGAAAAGTTGTATGCCTCGCAGATGATAACGGTCAGAACGATGCCGGGGCAGAAATCCGAGGTCGAACTTCCGGACGGCACCCGTATTTGGTTGAACTCGGAGTCCGAGATCACCTATCCTGCCGATTATAATGTCAATAATAGGAATGTCTCTCTGACCCGTGGAGAGGCGTTCTTTGATGTCGCGAAATCCGAGACCAGCAAGTTCTTGCTTGATGCCGGTGAACTTGGCGTTAAGGTCTATGGCACCAGGTTCAATGTCAGGAGATATGACGAAGATCCGGAGGTGGATGTCGCGCTGGAGGAAGGTCATATCGATGTACTCTCTCCTGAGGGAGGAAGATGGGCCGAGATGTTTCCGGGTCAGAAATTCACATTGGAAAAGACCACGGGCGACAAATCCCTGGTGAAATGCGACGCCGGGATTGAGGGAATATGGCGTATGGGCGAGCTTGTGATAGACCAGGCCTCATTCGACAAGGTCCTCAAGTCAATGGAACGCTGGTACGGGGTCCGGATAACCGTCTCCGGGGAATATGATGCCTCCAGACAATTCTGGATGACCATCAAGACCGAATCGCTTCGGGAGATGCTGGATCGGTTGGACAAACTTGTCCCGTTCAGTTATGACATCAACGGCGGGAAAGTCACACTAAAACTTAGGAACTAGAACTCATTTTTTACATAACTAATAACAGTATGAACAAGAGATTAATGTTTATCTTGAGTTCGTTGCTGTTCGGCCTTGTCACCATTGCCTCCCACGGGCAAGGGAAGGGCGGTGCGGTCTCACTCGACCTGAAAAACGCGAGTGTCGTGGACTGCATCAGAACAATCGAGCAGCAGACGGACTACACTTTCATCTTCGACGATTCTGTCGTTTCCACCGGGACTGTCACGTTCAGTTGCAGCAAGATGCCGCTGGAGGATGTCCTGAGAGGTATTTTCACTCCCCGTGGGGTTCGCTTCGAACTGACCGGGAAACAGATTCTGCTGAAAAAGGCGGAGAGAAAAGACACGTCGGTGACAATGAAGACCGTCACCGGTGTGGTCAAGGATGAGTCCGGACAACCTTTGCCTGGAGTCGCCGTTGTGGATCCGCGCACTAATGACGGTGTTTCTTCCGATTTGGACGGAAAATACAGCATAAAGCTTCCGTATGAGGAGTCTGAGTTGCTGTTTATGTGTCTCGGCTTTGCCGATTTCAGAGTCAAGGTTCCTGCGGACAGGCAGACTTTGGACGTTGTCCTTGGGGCTGACACGCAAGCGTTGGAGGAATCGGTTGTCGTCGGCTACACCCCTATGCGTAAAAGCGACTTCACCGGTTCCGTCGCGCAGATCAAGTCCGGGGAATTGTCGCTTACATCACCGACTGTAGGGCAGTCTATTGTCGGAAAGGTGGCCGGCGTGGAAGTCCATCAGACAAGCGGCGCTCCGGGACAGGGTGTGCAGATCCGTGTGCGTGGAGTGAACTCTCTGTCCGCCAGCTCCGAACCGTTGTATGTTATCGACGGCTATCCGGCCTCGGAGGATGTTTACATCAATCCTAACGACATTGAGAGCATCGATGTCCTGAAGGATGCCGCGTCCGCTGCCATTTATGGCTCCAGAGGTGCTTCCGGTGTCGTCCTGATCACGACCAAGCGTGGCAAGGAGGGTGACAGGGCTAAGATCTCATACGATTTCTCTTACGGAATCCAGCAACTTGACAGGAAGGTGAAACTTCTTGACGCTGACCAGTTCCGTGACTTGTACATCGCCGCCAGGAACAATTCATACCGTCTCCGCGCTACCGCCGCTGGAGTGGAGTGGAGTCCGAATGACGATAACACCGTAAGGGCGGCGAAAGGTTTCTCCCTCTCGGAAGTGGGCATCCATCCTATGTTCTTTGATTTCACGACTCTTACTCCTGTAAAGCAGCAGTACAATACGGATTGGCAGGATCTGGTGTTCTCAAACGCCGGAATGATGAGGCACAATGTCTCCGCCACAGGCGGTACCAAGAATGTCAGGTATATGGCCAGCATCGGGTATATGAACCAGGATGGTATCATCTCCCCGTCAAACCACAAGAGGACAAACGCCAGACTCAATCTGGATGTCAAGTTGACCAAGAGGCTCTCGGCGGAATTTTCATATTCAATGTATGATGCCAAGAACAAGGTGGTTCAGGCCGAAGGCCGAATGATCAATGACGGCATCATCCAGAGTGCGCTGATGTACCTGCCGAACCTGCCGGCCTATGACGAGAACGGTGATTATGCCAGAAGTGCGATGATCAAGATGCGTGACGACTGGGGCATCAACTTCCCGGAAAACCCTCTGGTGATAGCCAACGAATTGGATATCAGTGAGAAAAGTTCAAGGCACAATCTCAATGTCAATTTCACTTACGAGATCCTTAAGGATTTGAAGTTCCAGGCTCGGCTCGGACAGCAGTGGTACAATTACCGCTATTTCTATTATCGTCCGATGAGTATAGGCCGTGATGGCGCTCCTGCCTACAGTTCGGCGCTGTCCGCATACAATGTTGGAAGGACGACATCCGTGTATGACGTTGACAAACTTGGTGAGTTCACGCTGGATTACAAGAAGGACTTCGGCAAGAGCCGCATCAACGCTCTGGCAGGTTACACGATGCAGAAGAAGACCTACGACCGCGTTGGTGTCGAGGCGAAAGGATTCGCCAATGACAGGATCCACGAGGTCACCGCTCACGGAACGAACGCATCTGACATCTCTCTCTACAGTACCAGAAAGGCTGCGTGGGCGCTTTTGTCCTACTTCGCCCGTCTCAACTGGTCCTATGACGGAAGGTATGCGCTTACCGGTACGGTCAGGGCTGACGGATCGTCACGCTTCGGAGTTGACAACAGATATGGATTCTTCCCTTCTGTCTCGGCCGGATGGACTTTGTCCAACGAACCTTTTATGAAGGACAGACTTGACGGTATCGCTTCCATCCGGCTGCGCGCCAGCTGGGGAAAGAGCGGCAACAACAACATCGGAAACTATTCCAGCATCGCGTCGATCTCCACCGGAGGTTACGCTTTCGGCAATACGGCTGTGTCCGCTACCGCAGAGGGGGCTTTCACTGACACCGCGCTTGGCTGGGAGACTACTACCCAGACCAACATCGGTGTGGATCTCGGATTCCTTGACAATAGAATCAATGTGATAGCGAACTATTATAATTCAATATCCTCTGACATCCTGTACAAGGCTCCGATCTCCGTGATCTCCGGTTCCACGTCCACGACAACCAATATGAGCGGGGCGAAGATCCGCAACCGAGGTTTTGATGTGCAGGTGGACACCAGAATCTTGACAGGCAAGGTGAATTGGAACTTCAGCGCCAATGTCTCCGTGAACCGGAACAAGGTTGTGGATATGGGTGGTCTGGACGACATCATCTCTGTCACAGAGAGGTCGGTAGGCTCACACATCACCAAGAAAGGTTACCCTATCGGCTCGTTCTATGGCTATGAGGCCATCGGAATAATGTCTGAGGCGGACTATGCCAATGCCCTTCTCGACAGGAAGGTCTATGTGGCGAACGGCAATAAGTTCCCGGAAGGATACGTCCTCAAGGGACCGGCTGTGGGATCATATTCATTGGATAATCTTTCCTACGGTAACGTCATCTGGAAGGATCAGAACGGAGACGGAGTCATCAACACGGACGACAAGACCATCATCGGAGATGCCTATCCTGATTTCACAGGCGGATTCTCCACGAACCTCAGTTGGAACGGGTTTGATCTTGCGGCAAGCTTCTCATATTCATACGGTGGGGAAGTGATCAACTTCCAGGACTATTACCTTTATAATATGGAAGGATCGTCCAACCAGTACGCCATCGCGAAGGACCGCTATATCTCCGATGCGGAGCCAGGTAGGAACAATGTTCCTATAGCAACCAGAATATCCACGACAAACGGTTCGCTGAAGCTTTCATCTTACTATGTTGAGGACGCTTCATATTTCAGGTGCACGAATGTCACCCTTGGATATTCATTGCCTTCAAAATGGATGGAGAGGATAAAGATCGCATCCTGCCGTATTTATTTGAGCGGCGACAATCTGTTCACAATCACTCCTTACCGTGGCTACAATCCGGAGGTGTCCTACAAGAGCAGCAACCTTATGCCCGGATTCGACTGGGGATGCTATCCTCTGTCCAGAATCTGGTCCGCCGGACTTAATCTGACATTCTAAAAGATCTCATTATGAAAGCAAGAAATATACTGATAAGCGTCTTTGCGGCCGCGTCTTTGGTCTCCTGCGACTTTTTGGATGAGTTCGATCCGAACTCTGTCACGACGGGAAATTTCTACAAGACAGAGAGTGACATCCAAACCTCTGTCAACGGAATATACTCGGCTCTTACCCAAAGCTATTATTTTACTTATAACCACTATTTTACGGATGTCCGCGCCAATGCCACCATCGTCAAGGACGCAGGTGCCGTGAGTGGAATCCCGTACCAGTTCTACAATTTCACATTGACCGAGGAGAACTCTTACGTTTACAACCGTTACGCTCAGATGTACAAGACTGTCTCAAGGGCGAACAAGGTTCTTTCACACATTGATGATGTCGTGTGGTCTTCGAAAGACAGCCGGGATGTCTGCGAGGCCGAGGCGAGGTTCCTCAGGGCGCTGACATATTTCTACCTTGTGACGGAGTGGGGGGATGTCCCTCTTGTGCTGAAGGATCTCACTACCACCTCTGAGGTCAAGGCCAACAATGTCAGGGTGCCAAAGGCGGATGTCTATAAGGCTATCACAGAGGATCTTGAGGCTGTGGTGTCCGGGCCGATTATTGATTTTCCGTCCGCTTCCGAGTGCGGTAGGGCCAGCAAGGCGGCCGCTTATGCCTTGTTGGGAAAAGTGTTCCTTCAGCAGGCTTGTGATGAGGATTTCGCCGGCGGGAAGGATGACCTGCTCAAATCAGCGGAGACGAACCTTAGGAAGGCTTGGGATCTGAGGAAGTTCAGCAGCCTGACCGATGTGAGATATTCAGACATTTGGTCTCTCAGCACGCAGAAAGGCTGTCCAGAGAACATATTCCAGATCAATTGCATCCAGGGGAACGAGTCTTTGAGCTCGTCTTGGAATTGGCTGTTCGGTCCAAACAGCACCGGAGTCACATCGAAGAAACTTGGTAATATGCAGAACATCACCACTTCAGCCGTGTACGACTCGTTTGAGGATGGGGATGTCCGCAAAGGTTTCCTGCGCAAGTTCGAGACCGCCGGTCAGACATATTACCATACTATGAAATATGTTGACCTTGATTGCGGCACCGATGGTTTCGGAGGCAACAATTGGGTTGTCCTGCGGTACGCCGATGTCGCGTTGATGCTTGCCGAGACTTATTATTGGCAGGGCAATGCCGACGAGGCGAAGATGTGGATGAATATGGTCCGCGCGAGGGCTGGCCTTCCGGCGTGGTCCGGAACCGACCTCCGCCAAGGAATCTATGATGAGCGTCTGCACGAGTTTATGCAGGAGGGGCTTAGGTGGCAGGATGTCCTCAGGATGTATTCCAGAGAGGAGATGATCGCCCACTACAATGCCATCAACAGCAATTTCGGCCTTAAGGATCTGCTGCTTCCTATTCCTTACAATGAGAGGATCCAGAATCCGGACGGCCTTTATCAGAACCCGGGCTATGGCAACTAATCTGAAATATCTTATCCCGGCGTTGGCCACTGTCATCGCCGGGTGTTCCGGGACTTCAGATGAACCGGAGTCCCCTGTGTCAGATGGCTATGAGATAGCCTGGACACCCGAATCCCCGCTGAAAGGCGAGACTGTGACCTTCTCTGTCCCTGAGGCGGAGAACGATGTCAGGTCGATTCTATGGACATTCGGCGACAATGGCACGAAGAGTGCTGATGGAGCCTCGTCCGTTACACACGTCTATGAATATGCCGGGACCTACAATGTGCAGGCGTATCTGACTTTGAAAGCCGGCGGAATGAAGGAGGTTACGGCCAAGGTGTCGGTTTCCGACACTGATGCAGCAATGATCCTCAGCAACATCTTTCCAGCCAGAATGGAAACGGTGACATTTGGAGTGACATCCGTGCCTGGAATCCAATCTATATCCTGGGACTTCGGAGACGGGCAAACGGAAAAGAATTCGATGTCTCCTGTTCACCAGTACACAAAGGACGGCAAGTATGAAGTCAACGCCGAGGTCTCATTGTCAGGGGGCAAGGCCATAAGACTTTCACAGTCGGTTTCGGTAGAAGGGGAGAGCCTCAGCTGGGCCTGCCGGAATTTTACTAAGGGTAAAGTCTGGATTATGGCTCACCGTGGCAATGTCGATGCCGGCTACGAATATGCTCCCAACTCTCTCGCCGGTTTCCGGAAATGCGTGGAGTCCGGTTGTGCTGATTTCATCGAGACGGACGCGCAGATAACCAAGGACGGTGTCGTCATCTGTCTGCACGACAACTATCTGAGTCGTTTCACGGACTATAGTTCGTACGCCTCGGACAGAGGGTATGTCTCGCAGTTTACTTATGATGAGATCAAGAAGTACCGGATCAAGACAACTGACGGAAAGGTCTCAGACCAGATTGTGCCTACATTGAAGGACGTTCTGACTGAGTTCAGAGGGAAGGTCTGGTTCGATCTGGACAAGTGCTCAGACACAGACAAGGACATCGGGATGATCTCCAGGATCTATGATGTCGTGAAGGAGTGCGGATGTCTTGACAGGGTTCAGTTCTATGTCGGCAATTCGGGAACTTCCAACGCGAAGTGGCTGACGGAACAGCCGCAGCCCGCAATCATCTCTCCACACGCCAACAACAGCAAACAGTTGACTGCGATGACTCCTTTTCAGCCGTTCTATTTCGTCCAGATTTCCACAGCCACATTGCAGAACGATCTTTCTTGGCTCAGGACGGCCGGGGCCGCTGGGCTGACGGTCACCAACATCCTGGATGACAACGGGCAGGCTTTCAAGGAAGGAAACACGGCGTTGGTCGATAAGTTTGTTGGGGCCGGATTGGATATGGTGCAGTGTGACTATCCTGTTGAGATGGACAAATACCTGAGATCTATTGGAAAACGTTAATGATAAGACAATGAAAACATTAAGATATTTGGCAGCAATGCTGCTTTGTGCGGCCGCTATGGCCTGCTCCGAGAAAGAGGAAAGCGAGCCGGTTTATACATCGGACCTGCAACCGTCATTCTCTTATGATGTCGAGGGTGACATCGTGGCGGGCGAGACGTACATCAACTTCGAAAACACCACGGAAGTCAAAGGAACGGATGTGGAGAGATATTTCTGGCATTTCGGATTCTCAGGGGAAGGGAACTGGTCCGAGGATGCCAATCCTGATCCTGTCTTGTACAAGACTCCGGGAGAGTACACGGTCAAACTGACAGTCTGGGGAGCTGACGGCAACAAAGCTACGGCCGAAAATGTTGTCAAGGTTCTTGCCGCAAATGTCCCTCCTGTCGCTGCTTTCTCATATTCACCGCTTTCCGTAAAGGCAGGAGATTCGGTGACATTCACTGACGAGTCAAAGGATGAGGACGGTGAGGTGACCTCACGGAAATGGCTGTTCCCGGATGGCACCACTTCGGAAGGCGCGCAGGCATCGTTCACTTTCGCGTCTGCTGGAATATTCAAGGTCTCTCTGACTGTCACTGATGACAGGGGAGCGGAAGCCTCTTTGACAAAGGCTTTGTTCGTTCGTGGCACTGATGTCAATGATTTCACAGTGAATTGGTCTGTTCCGGTTGCTTCCGGTTCGGCAAACTGCCCTGCGTCAGTCGTGGCCGTGAGCGGAATGGGGAATATCTTCTTCGCCTCAGGAGACGGCAAGATCCTGGCCTTGGACGTTCTTGGAAACAAGGTTTGGGAATATGACGCCGAAGCCAACGATGGCATTTATGTGAAAGGCTATGTGGCATATCCATCCGTTGATTCTGACGGTAAAGTATATTGGGCGGCCAATGGTGTGGGCGGCCCGGCGACATCCAAGTCTGTGATGTATTGCTTTGACGGCACTGACGGGACGACTCCGCTTTGGAAAAACACTACGGCATACGCGCAGGGTGCCAGGCTCTCGTTTATGACTCCAGCCATCACTCCTAACTTTGTCGCTGTCGGCAACCGAGGCACATCAGGAAGCCTCAAGGCATTTGACAAGAACACCGGTAAGGTTATCGCTACTGTGACCCCGGCCAAGGGAGGTGTCAACTCAGCCGTGGCATTGCTGAAGAACAACACCGCCGTTATGTCCTTGAGTGGCAACTATGGCTATGGCCTTATGATCTCAGACCCTGATTTCACTTGGTCCGCAGTGCCTTACGACGCATCATTGACTCCAGGTAATATTCTGGTGTCCAATCAGAACCAGATCTGTGTTGACGCGGACGGCTGTGTGTATGTCGTTGGAACCGTGAACACCGGAACTTGGAACATCGCTTGCTTTGACTGCTCCGCTGTTGATCCGAAGACTGTCAAGACCGCTAAATGGACGCAGACTCTAGACGCTGGCTTTAACAGGACCGGAGCGTCGTTGAGCGCTGACGGGCAGACATTATATGTGATCACGGACAAGGCGGCTCCGTACAACCTCTATGCCTTGAATGCCGCTAATGGCTCCGTAAGGTGGTCATATTCACTGGAATCGCAGAGCCAGAGCGTGCCTGCGGTGGACAATCTCGGCCAGATTCATTTCTGCACCAAGGATGGTGTCTATCACGTCTTGAAGGACGGAGGTACGTCAGCGTCTGTCGTGTATGAGAATAAGGTCGCGGACAGCATTGACGGTTCGCCGACAATCTCGTCCGTTGACGGAGCGTCTTACTTTGTCGGAAAGGATGTCGCCGCGGATGCCCTCAAGGTCTATTCCATCTCATTTCCGGGAGTTTCAGGACCGGCCGAGTCGGCGTGGGCTCAGTACGGACAGAATCCTGGACATATCAACTATCAGAAATAAACGGTTATGAACAAGATAACATCATTATTTGCTCTTTCGCTGGCCTGCCTGTCTTTCACGGCGTGCCAGGACGACTTTCCCACAATCCTGAACACTGAATATGCCCAGTCAGATGATGACACTCCGGATCCGGGCGATGAACCGGGTAAGGAAGGGGAGGATCTGGTCATAGGCTCGTACAATCTATGGATATCTACAAAAGGAGTTGCTGAATATTCTTGGACATCCAGACGTGATGCCTTGGCCAAATCCATTGTAGACAACGGTTTTGACATATTCGGATTTCAGGAGGCTGACGCCACGATCCAGAGCGAGTTGCCGGTGCTTGTCGAGAAGAACGGCGGCAAGTACGAGTGGTGGTTTGTCGGCAGGGACAGCCAGGATGCCAGAGGCGGCGAGGCCGTCGGACTGGCTTGGAACCCGGAACGTTTTGAGTTGACAGACAAACATTATTTTTGGTTGTCAGAGACTCCGGATGTCTTGAGTTATGGTTGGGACGAGAAAGCCTACCATAGGATAGCTGCCTGCGCCATTGTCAAGGACAGGATTTACAACAAGTCGTTCTTGATGATGGTGACTCATGCTCCTCTGTCTTCGGATGCCAGGGCAAAGGCCGCCGCGCTTCTTGTGGAGCGGGCGAAGATGTACAATCCGAAGGGAATGCCGTCCATCCTTGTCGGAGATATGAACGCATATCCTTCCGACCCCGCCTCACAGCTCTTCCGTTCCTACTGGTCTGATTCAAGGTCGGTTGCCCCCTCAGACAAAATTTTCGGCCCATTAGGCACGTTCCAGAGCCATAACACTTCCGTTGATCTTACTCAGGAGAGCAGACGGATTGACTACATCTATGTGAATGGCGAGATTGATGTCAAATCGTACAAGGTAGATGCTTCCCTCTACGGGAACATCTATCCGTCGGACCACTGTCCTGTGAAAGTGACGGCCACAGTCACATATGTTCCTGACGAGGTGGAAGGAAAGGGCTCCACTGAGGAACCATACCTTATCAACAGTGTCTCGGACTGGAATGAGATCTCGGCCTCGATGGATCCGGCCGTAGAGTCTCCGGAGTTCTCCAAAACGGCTTATTACAAGATACTCAATGACATTGACTTTTCCGAAAAACAGTTCTCCGCGTGGAAACAGTTTGACGGTACGCTTGACGGAGGAGATCATAAACTGTCCGGTATAACCTCCGAAAATGAGACGGATGACTATTCCTTTGGTTTGATCGGAGTCAATGCCGGAACGATAAGGAATTTGTCGGTCGAGGCTTCATTCACATCATCGTTCAAGAACCTTGGTGGAATCGCTGGAACAAACAACGGACTGATTGACGGCGCTTCATACAAGGGAATCCTGATCGGTAAAGGCGGCGCTTCCTGCATCGGCGGTATCGCTGGGATGAATACTGGAGTCATTGTGAATTCAGCGAATCTCGGCGGAAAGATCCTTGCAGCGGATGCCGCAAAGTCAGAGAACTGCGGTGGCATCGCCGGTGCCGTGGCCCAGGGACATTATGTCATCAACTGCTACAGTTGGATAGAACGCATCGAGTCGAGCAACAACAACATTGGTGGTGTTGTCGGATTTGTCGGCAACAACAGTTTCGTCGTGAACTGCTATTCCACGATCGAGAGCATCAAATCCAATGGAACATATTGCAGTGCCGTAGGTTACAGCAAAATAGGCAACATCCGCAACGTCTATGGCAACACCGTTTGCAATGCTTCCAAGGCTGGTGTGGTCGTGGCCAACGACAAGAAGGCCGGTACCGTCTGGAAAGTGACAACCGGAAGTCTGCTCACTTTGGAGCAGATGAAGGAAGGCCCTGTGGCTGTCGCCTCGACCGGAGAGACCGCCGCCAATTTCGCTGAGGCCCTCAGCAAAGGCGCGGAGGAGTTCACATTGATGTCAACGGATGTCCTTCCGACCAAGCCCGAAGTGACCCTGCGTCTGTGGGAGATCTCAGCATCCTACCCGGTCTTCAAGTAAAGACTTTCAAAACAGCCCCGTGTCATTGTCGGCATTCTTGATTTTCTGATCGACGGCACGGGCTTTCTTCCCGTAGGAGAAATTATAGACACAAGTGAGGATGACCGTGTTTTTCTGGCTGGTCATCCTGCTTGTGTTTTTCATTGTCACAGGCGATCCGGGTGCGGTCTCCTCACTGACTTTCCAATGGTAGAACGGATAGCGCATTCCGGCTCCGATGCGGAGGTTCTTTCCGATCCTGCGGGCGAACTCAAAGTAACCGTAGTTCTCGCCCTTCGAGACGCCGATGTCGCTGATGGACTTGAAAGGCAGGTTGTACATAGCCTCGGCTATCCATTTCTTTCCTGAATATCTCAACATCGCCATTCCGCCAAGACTCTTGACCGATCTGTCCGCACCGCCTCCTGTCAACCTTTGGTCGTTGTACATAGCATAGACGGTAAGCGAGAGGGGAATATTCCTGAAGGGCTTGATCCTGCCTCCGAGAACGGCCATCACGGCAATCATATTTCCCGAGTTCTCATCCATTTCAACAAGCAGCCCGTCAGTGTGGCTGAAAATAGGAATTATTTGATTGTCATTGTGATAAACAAGGATGTATGGATTGATGTAGAGCCAAGAATTGTTGAATGAATATCCGATCATCGCATCCCGTGTTGTGTAACTTTCGAGTTCAGGGTTGCTCCTCACGAGCCATTTGTCATCCTTGTAATATGACGCATCGCCCATCCATCCGATCTTCGGAGTCGAAGTATTGCTTGAGTAATTAAAATACATCGAGGAGTGATCGTTGAATGTGTAGTTTAGCTGGACGAGCGGGCGGAAATAGATGTAGTCGTGCCTTCCGGATGCCTTGGTTTCATAGCCGAAATGTTCCATAGCCGCTCCGACTGAATAGCTGAACCCTCCTGCGTTTCCTGAATATTCACACCACAGTCTACCGAGATCGGTATTGATGTCCGAACGGACGGTGACTTCTCCGTTACCACTGTTTTGCTCGGCAAGGCTGGCCGTGGTTCTGGCTCCGAAACCAAGCTTATGTTTCTCAGACAGCGTCCATCCATAGACGGCCTCAATGATTCCTGAATATTTCCGCCCGTCGGTCAGGCTTGTCGAGGATAACAGGGGAGTCGCTCCGGCATATTCATAAAACCCTTTGCGGCTTTTGGTGTCGTAGGCGGTGGCGACGAAGTTCACTGACAGTTCGTGTCTGTCGGAGAATCTGCGGTTCCAGTAGATGTCGAGTGCCGGGGAGAGATATTCGGACCAATCGTCCTTGTGGTCAGTTACTTCAGATGTCGTGGATTCTTGGGTTGTCAGATTCGTGACGGTTTTGAGGGCGCTTTGGCTTACGGGCCAGTCCTTTTTCTCGTAGCCTAACGTGAATTGTGCTTTCAAGGCGCTATTCTCGTCTTTCATCCTGACCAGATCCAGCGTGACATTGTGCCGGTTCCGCGTGAAATCCGTGTCCAGACCTTTTTTCTCTTTTGTGTAACGATTGCCGCCGGCTTCATATTCAAGAAATTCGTCGATGCCGTAGCCTCCGCTTTTGGTCGGTTTCCCGGAATATTCAATGCCGATCATCGTGTTTTTCAGGATTTGGCGGTAGGAGACGGCGTTGTTGCCCCAAGGGGTTGTGACCGCCTCCTTTAGGTTCAGCATCAGGCTGCCGCCGATTCCGGGTCTTCGGGTGATGATGTTGACCATCGAGCCGCTGCCTGCGAATGAATATCTTGCCGGGGCGTTCTGGTAGAAGTCGATGCTTTTGATGTCCGCCGGGGTGAGCAGGGATAGGGAAGCGCTGGTGGTCGGCAGTCCGTTGAGGAGGATCGTCAGACCTTTGCCGTTCATAAGTGTGGCTTCATCGTCCTTGACCAGGATTCCAGGGATCAGTTTCAGGGTCTCCAGCGCGGTCGCGTGAGTGTTCCGGTCTTCCTTGTTCAGGTAGAATTTCTGGTGGTCGCTGAAATGCTTGACGCTTCTTCCGGTGAACACTGCCGCCTTCAGTGTGTCCGCTCTTTCCTGTTCTTGTTTCAGCTCCAGTTTCCATTCCTGCTCCTGAGCCTCATCCGGTTCCTGTCCCTGCTCTTGTCCCTGCCCCTGCTCCTGCTCCTGCCCCGGAACTTTGCTCGGTTCCTGTCCCTGTCGGAAGGTCTGCCCTGGCCTCCCAGCAGTCTCTGTCTCTACTGCAATACAGACTTCGACATACGCGGCGACCGAACTGTGAGCGGAAACCAGCACGCAGACCGCGCCAACTGCAGCTCCGGCAAATAGTCTTCTGATTCTCATAACTGATGTCCTTTTTAACAAAATTATCCGGAAATAGTTTTACATCAGCAAGAATTGATCGCTATTTATTTTATGATAACATATTGACAGTTAACTTACTATGTTCTTATCGGCTAATATTGGCTCATTACAAAGTCTTACATCTCACAATTTTTTGCTATCTTAGAACCCGATGAGGCCCAAAACCATCATATTCCTTGCTGTCATTGCCTTGTGCTTTGCTTCCTGCGGCCGCTCGTTTAGTCTGGCGGAACGTTTTCTCGATGAGGCCGAGGCAAAGTTGGAGACACAGCCTGACAGCGCGTTCGTCGAGCTTGACTCGTTGGACAGAAGTCTGCTTGGCACGAAGGAACTCCGTGCCCGCCACGCCCTGCTCTACACGATCGCTTTGGAAAAGGTCGGAATGGAGATCACCTCCGACAGCATAATCAACATCGCGGTTGACTATTATTCCACGTCTGGGGATGAGGCGATGAAAGAGAAAGCCCTTTATTACAAGAATATAATCGATCAGAACGCCGCCTCTGTCCACAAGGATACCCTTGCCCTTCAGAGACAGAAGATCATCGAGGAGCGTTATACCGACAAGCAGACGATTGTGGACCGTGGCAAGTCCATCTGGCTGCTTTGCCTTTTGGTCGTCATTGTGATTGCGGTTCTGGTTGTTGTCGTAAGGCTGTTCAGAAGAACCCACCGAGAGCTGATGGGTAAGCCGGACGATGAGGCATTGGCCATAATCCGGGAAAGGATGTCGGTGCTGGACAAGTTCTTAGCGTCCAGGCTTTCCTCGGACTGCTCATTCGACAGGGCAGCGGAGGCTGAGCTTGAACGCCTGGTCTCGGATCAGGATGATTTCCTGCGTTCCACGATGGTGCTCTTCCGTGACAGCCATCCCGGATTCGTGTCCGAGCTGAAGTCCCACGGCCTGACGGATTGGGAGATCGGCTATTGCTGCCTCTATGTCCTCGGGCTCAAAGGCAAGGATGTCGGCAACTATCTCAAGAAGAAGCGCAACTACATAATCAGCAGTGACATCCGCCGCAAACTCGGCCTGACCGAGCACGACACCAACCTCGGAATCTGGCTCCGCTCCCGTCTTGCTGCCTGACATTCCGTTCCCGTCCTGCCGCCAGATTGTCAGACTTTTCTCCGGTATAAGTGCCTTTGCCCGGATAAAGTTTGCAAATAACATATTTCCTCCGGTAAAAGCCTCTCTGCCCGGACAAAGCGGGAGATGACAGCCGTTTCTCCGGTGAAACGCTTGTTTACCGGACAAACTATTTAGAAGCTGTTTTGAATTGTTTGAAATGTTCTTTGAGGTGAAAAATCTTCATTTTCTTCCCGCTTCTTCAGTCAGATAGCACCGCTATCTTCCTTGGAAGAAGCGGTCGAAACTGAAGTTTTTCACTCTCAAACCAGCGCCCGAACCGAGGGCAATCGAACTTGTTCGGATTGCCGAGGTGAGCAGCAGGGAAAGAGCTTGCTCTTAACCTTCAAACAAACAATTCAAAACAGCTTCTTAGTCTTTGCGAGCATAATGATCGGATCCGATTCGGCAGTGATTCCATCCACGCCAACGGATGACAGGTAGGTGTATGCTTTCTGACGGGCCTCATCGGTGATGTCCCGGTAGTATGCATAGTTAATAGTCGAAGGATCAAGAACATCAATCAACCAACCCTCGCATTGCCATCTCGGGCTGAATTCTGTGCCAAAACTGTCAGAGAGTCTGAAATCTCCCTTGTAAATGATTCCGTCAGACTTTTTCAGAACAAAGTGCTTATAATCCCAGTTCCTGTCAAAGATGCTGAGATAGAGATTCTTGTTGTCTTCCGCATATTCCACGATAAACTGCGTGTCTGAGACATTGCTGTTGAAGTCCCTCAAGTCTTCCTTTGTGACAGAGTGAGGGAAGAAGAATGAATATTTCGGGGTCAACCGTCCAGCTTTGTACGAATAGATAGTGTCGCGACACGCCGGATTGTACAATATCTCATCGGCGTACTTCCGTAGGGAATGATGGTTCGGAAGCGCGAATGGGCTCTCGCAGTCAAAGAAGAAAGTATTCGGAATATAACTGAGTGTGTCACCTTCCTGGCTTAGTTCAACTATTGCATCACGCTCATTCCCAATGATGTTCAACACATTCTCGATTATTGATCCGGAATCGGACACCACAAATTGCCTGTTTTTGTACTTTGTAGTCGTAGAGATAGTTGAAAGATATGTGCCATCACTGGAAAACTTCATTATTCCCTTGGCGATGTCCGCGACATACAAGACATTGTCCGCTTTGCTGTAAGCGATGTCCGTCGGAATCAGATATTCACCCTCGGCGCGACCCTCCACAGATATTGTTGAGATCAGGGAGCCGTCAAGCGCGAAACGGAATATTCCCAAAGGATTTACGGTCAGAAGATAAAAGGAATCCTCCGACATACACACCTTAAGGATGTTTGAAAGATTGTAGGCCTCGTCCGTCTTAAGGGGGATGAATCTTATCGGCTCGAATACTTCTGACAGCGACAGAGTAGGCGCATTCTCAAAATCCCGGTAGTCGAAATAATTTGCCAGGGGGCTTTTCCCACAGGATGCAATACTTGCCGCACAGAGGATGATTCCCAATGAATATGCGAGCATCGCCGTTTTTCTCTTTTTCATTGCAGTGAATGTTATGTTAGCTGATCGTAATACGTTGTTTTAATAGCTTGCGCCAGCAAATTTACCTTGAAAAAGTTTTACAAAAGTGTTTTGAGTGGATATTTTTGTTGCTGTAATTTATTGATGGATAGAATTTTGAGCGTTTCCTTTCGCTATTGGCCTCTTGCAAAGTCTTACATTGGCCGAGAGTTACAACGTATAGAAAACAAAAAAGGTCAAGGACTGTCTCCTTGACCTTAATCTGGAGCGGAATGCGAGGCTCGAACTCGTGACCTTCGGCTTGGGAAGCCAACGCTCTACCAACTGAGCTAATTCCGCAAAACAAATGCGAGACTTATTGATTGTGTTCAATAGCCTCGCATCTTTGTGATCCCCACAGGATTCAAACCTGTAACCTTTTGATCCGTAGTCAAATGCTCTATTCAGTTGAGCTAGGGGACCAGTTTGTCGGAGACCCGCTCCGACTTTATCTCTACAAGGACTATGCTTGCTCTTCCTTAACTATGGCAAGCTTCTTTTCCTTGATTCTTGCCTTCTTACCGGAAAGCTGACGCAGATAGAAGATTCTTGCCCTGCGAACCTTGCCGACCTTGTTCAGTTCAATGCTGTCAATGAATGGTGACTGAATCGGGAAAATCCTCTCAACTCCGATACCTCCTGAAATCTTGCGGACTGTGAAGGTCTTTGTCTGAGGAGTAGCACCTCTAAGCTGGATAACCACGCCTCTGAACTTCTGGAGTCTATCCTTGTCACCTTCCTTAATTCTGTAGGTTACGGTAACTGTGTCACCGGCCTTGAATTTTGGATACGTAGCGACTTTCTCGTTAGCGAAAGCCTGTTCTACAACTTTAATCAAATCCATCTCTCAATAAATTTTGTGGCAACATTACGCACATTTGATAACGACCCGTAAGCGGTTGCTCTTGTTTTTTCGGACTGCAAATGTACGAATATTTTCTTAATTCCAAAAACTTTTTGAGATTATTTGAAAAATTTCAGCGCTGATCTGCACAAATCGGTGATTTTTGACCATTCTCCGGCCGCGATCATCTCTTTCGGGAACAGTTTAGAGCCCATCCCGACGCAGGTGACTCCGGATTTGGCCCAGGCCGAGAGATTATCCTCTGTCGGCTCCACACTCCCTGTGGCCATGATCATAGACCAAGGCAGAGGTGCGAGAACGTCCTTCACGAACTTCGGTCCGCCTACGCTTCCGGCGGGGAAGACCTTCACGAGGTCACAGCCGAGTTCCTGCGCGTTGCAGATCTCGGTGACGCTTCCGCATCCAGGGGTGTAAGGAATCCCGTGTCTGTTGCACAGTCTGGCGACCTCCGGGTTCAGAGACGGTGACACGATGAAGTTCGCGCCCATCTGAATGTATAGAGCTGCCGTTGGAGTGTCCAGAATGGTTCCCGCACCGAGGATAAGCCCGGGGCACTCGGCCAAAACGAACTTGGACAACTCCTTGAAAACCTCGATCGCGAAGTCTCCGCGGTTTGTGAACTCAAAGGCCCTGATGCCGCCTTCATAGCAGGCTTTGACAACGTTTTGGGCGATTTCCACATTATTGTTGAAGAAGACCGGGACTATTCCCGTCTCTTTCATCGCCGTCAAGGTCTCAAGCTTTCTGTATTTTGACATATCCGTAAAATTATCTTGACACGCGGCCTGAGCCGTTTCCTTTCATAAGATTCTCCACTTCCTTGACGCTGACCTGGTTGAAGTCACCGAAAATGGTGTGCTTCAGCGCAGATGCCGCCGCGGCGAAGTCAATCGCCTGCTGGTCATCCTTGTAGGTCAGGAGGCCATAGATGAGTCCGCCCATAAACGAGTCTCCTCCGCCGACACGGTCAACGATGTGTGTGATGTCATAGCGGCGGGACTGGAAGAGTCTCTCTCCATTGAATATTACCCCGCCCCAGGTATTGTGGTTGGCGTTGATCGAGCCGCGCAGGGTGATGGCCACCTTCTTGCAGCGCGGGAACCTTGCCATAAGCTGTCTGCAGACGCTCTCAAAACGACTCTGGTCAATGGCTCCATCCGTCTGTTCGGCGTTGAATCCCTCCGGCTTGATTCCGAACTCCTTCTCGGCGTCCTCCTCGTTTCCGAGGATGAGGTCGCAGCCTTCCACGAGGGCCGGCATAACCTCAGCCGCGGTCTTGCCATATTTCCAAAGGTTCTTCCTGTAGTTGAGGTCGCAGGACACGAATATTCCAAGTCTGTTCGCGGCCTTTACCGCCTCAAGGCAGACATCCGCCGCACTCTGGCTGATCGCCGGAGTGATACCGGTCCAATGGAACCAGTCCGCCCCCTCGAAGACCTTCTCCCAATCGATCATTCCCGGCTGGATGGTTGAGATTGATGAATATGCACGGTCGTAAACTACCTTGCTTGGACGTGCCACTGCACCGGTCTCAAGGAAATATATTCCCAGGCGCTCTCCTCCGAAAACGCAGTGCTTGGTGCCGACCCCGTAGGAGTGAAGATCGCGGATGCAGCTTCGCGCTATGTCGTTATCGGGGAATCTGGTGACGAATTCCGTGTCTATTCCGAAATTGGCCAGAGACACGGCCACATTGGCCTCACCGCCTCCGAAAGTGGCCTCGAATTGTTTTGCCTGCGAGAATCTCAGGTAGCCCGGGGTGGAGAGCCTGAGCATGATCTCGCCGAATGTGATTACTTTTGCCATTATCGTTCGTTGTTATTTTCTGGTGTGTAAATGTAGATGTTGTGGATCTCCCGGTCGTAGCCTGGGTAAAAGCCTTTCGGCATGCCGAGGATGATCCTTGCGCCTCTGTTGGACATCACGATGAGATTCCCGTTCTTGGGATTCATCGTAAGCCCCTCTATCTCACCGGTCAGGATGAAATCGTCCATCGTGCGGAACAACGTAACCTCACCTGTCTCCAGATCTACCTTGTAAAGGTTGTCAGGCTCGTCTTTCTCGGCGTCACCGTCATCGCAGGAGACGAGCATCTGCCCGTCCACGCAGTAGATTCCCTGCTGGAGTCTCGGGGCGGGGGAGAGTGTCAGATTCCTAAGGTACTTCCCGGTCTTGAGGTCGTAGCAGTAAAGTTCCGAGCCTTGTACCCAGTCGGCCATCCAGACCTCCTTGCGGTCACGGTCAACGGCGAGGCCGCAGCATTCGACCTGGCCGGATTCCGGAACCCAAGGGATTGAACGCTTATATTCAAGGGTCTTCGCATCGTAGATGGCGGTCTGGATGTTCTTGCCGACACCGTCAAGGAAATATTCACAACCGGCGAAGATCTCTCCGTCATATTCATCGATGTCGCCGATGTGGTTGCATTCCAGTTGAAGGTCTTTGAACGGGGCTTCGTTCCTGGCGACCAGATTGCCCTCCATATCATATTTATAGAGTGCTGTGGATCCGGAAATATAGTAGAAATCCCCATCGGTGGCGACCCCCTGGCGGCCTTCGACCTCCAGCACGTGATCCAGTTTGAAGTCGCTGTCAAGAACGGAAACAGCCCTCCCGCACGAAACGCACAGGAAGGCCATTACGCCGATTATTAGTTTGCCTCTCATTTAGAAAATGTTCTTCATCTTGTCGAACAACGCCTTGTCGTCACGGGAAGGATCCGGGGTGAACGAACGGCTTGTCCTCATATTCTCCAGGGCGTTCCTCTCATCAGAGGAGAGCCTCTTTGGAATCCAGACCAGAATCTTCACGTAGAGGTCTCCTGTTCCGCTTCCGTACCCGCTCACGGCAGGGAGTCCCTTTCCGCGAAGCTTCATCACGGTGCCGGATTGGGTGCCGGGATCGACTTTCACTTTGTATGACCCATCCAGACAAGGTACCGTGATCTCGGTTCCCAAGATGGCGTCGGTAACGGAAATCACTGTAGAATAGAACAGGTTCTTGCCGTCACGTTTCAATGATGAGTGAGGAATCTCCTCGATGATCACGAGCAGGTCACCGTTCACACCGTTGTGAGGGGCTGCGTGCCCCTCTCCTCTGATTGTCAACTGCATACCATCCTCGACACCAGCCGGGATCTTGACCTTCACTGTCTCGCGTCTGCGGACTAAACCAGTGCCGCCACAGGTACGGCAAGGATTGCTGATGACTTTCCCTTCGCCGCCGCACTGTGGGCAGGTTGAATATGTCACCGTCCTTCCGAACAGCGAGTTGACCACACGCTGTGTCTGTCCTGTACCGTTGCAGGTAGGGCAGGTCTTGACGTCGGAGGCGTTCTTCGTTCCACGTCCACCACAGTCAGGGCAAGGTCTGTTGCGCTCTATCGTGATTTCTTTTTCTGTTCCGCTGGCGATCTCCTCAAGGGTAAGACGGATCCTTGTACGGATGTCACGGCCTTTCATAACCCTTTGCTGCTGAGTGCGTCCCTGACCTCCGCCGAATCCACCGAAGCCGGTGAATCCGCTGAAGCCTCCTCCGAACAGGTCGTTCAGGATGTCGTTCAGGTTTCCGAACCCTCCGCTGAAGTCCGGCCCAGACTGGCCGTCCACACCAGCGAATCCGAACTGGTCATATTTTGCCTTTTTGTCAGGGTCGCTGAGCACTGAATATGCCTCCGAAGCCTCCTTGAATTTCTCCTCGGCGGTCTTCTTCTCAGCCTCGGTGCCGTCCACCCAACGGTCAGGATGCCACTTCATCGCGGCAGCCCTGTAGGCTTTCTTTATCTCATCGGCGCTGGCTGTCTTCGCGACCCCCAACACCTCGTAGTAATCTCTTTTTTCTGCCATATTCGTCTATCTCCTATATTCCGACAACAACCTTGGCGTAGCGGATGACCTTTCCGGAAAGGGTGTAGCCCGTCTGGACGACATCATACACCAAACCTTTCTTGTCTTCCTCCGGAACCGGGAACTGGGCCACAGCCTCGTGGAAGTCCGTGTCGAACTTCTCGCCCTTGGCCTTGATCACCTCAAGTCCCTTGGTTTTAAGATATCCCATCAGTTTGTTGAATATCAACGCTGTGCCTTCCTTGGCCACTTCATCGGCCGAGTTCTCCTCCAGCATCTTCATCGCCCTCTCGCAGTCATCCAGCACCGGAAGCAGACCCTTGATCGTGTCAGCCGCCGCTGACGAGACAAGCTCAAGCTTTGCCTCCGCGGAATGTCTGCGGAAGTTCTCGAAATCAGCCATCAAGCGGATGTAGTCATCCTTCTCCTTGGCCACGCTGGCCTTAAGCTCTTCGTTTTCTTTCAGAAGAGTGTTGAGTTTCTCCTCGATCTTCTTGGCCTCCTCAGCCTCGCTTTCTCCCTCCTCCTTCTTCTCCTCAACCTTTGTTTTCGCGCCGGTTTCCCCGTTATGCTCAACCGCCTCGTCCCTCTTGCGCTCTTCCTGCTGATTTATGTCGCCTTTCTTAATGTCCTTGTTCTTCTTGCTCATATCGTATTTTCTCCTTTTTTCAATCGTGCGGCTTTCCTTGGCCCCAACAGGCACGGAAAGCGTCTGCAAAGATATCAAAATATCTGCCAATATCCACAGCCTGCCATTCTGTCAGAAGACGTCGGTGTTGCACAAAATAGAAAAAGATTGCATATCTTTGCGGTCGCATAGCTGATGACCGATGACTGAGATTTCAGACAAATATCTTTTGACGCGGCTCTCCGAAGGCAGGAAAGATGCCTATGAGGAGCTTTTCGCGAGGTATTACACAAAAGTCCGTAAATTCATCGGCTCGGTGCTCTTCGGCAGTGTTGACGCTGATGACCTTGCACAGAATGTCTTTCTGAAGGTCTGGGAGCGGAGACGCGATCTTGCGGCCGTGGATTCTTTGGACGCCTATCTCTTCACTGTGGCAAGGAACGAAGTCTGCGATTGTGTCAGGAAGCATAAGGTGAATGAGAAATTCCTGGATTCGGTCAAGGATCCGGACGATTACATCAGCGGTATGAGGATCGAGTATGACACGCGCAAGATAACCGACATCGTGAGCGAGTGTGTCGGGAATATGCCGCCACAGCGCCGGATGTGTTTCGTGATGAGCCGTGAGATGCATTTGACAAGCCAGAAGATAGCGGAGAGGCTGAACATTTCCAAGCGTACCGTTGACCGTCATTTGTCACTGGCCTTGAAGGACATCCGTGACGCTTTGGGAAAGGTCCTGTCTGGAATTGTCCTGTTCATCGTCTCTTGTTGGATATAGTCTCTGAAATTAATACGCAAAAAAAACGTTTTTTGATTGGGTATGTCCGTTAACGTGCACGTCATAATGGTAAAACGTGAGTTATGGATATACACAACAATGATGCACTGAAAAGGATATGGGATTCCATCCCGGAGGAGAACACGGTGGAAAGCGGCAGGGCTTTCAGCCGTTTCTGGAGGACGGTGCGGAGGGAAAGGCCGGCTTATTTCGGAAAGGCTGCCCGGATATATTCCTACATCGCCGCCGCTCTTTTCATTCCGATGCTTATCGTAGGAACTCTTTATCTATTCCGGGAGAGGACTTATATTCCTGAATATGCTGAATTCATAGTCCCTCAGGGACAACGGGATTCCGTGCGTCTGGAAGACAACAGCCTGGTTTGGCTTAACGCAGGCTCGCGTCTGATTTATCCAAAGGATTTCAGTCCGGATGTCAGGAAGGTCTTTCTGATCGGAGAGGGATTCTTCGAGGTCGCCAAGGATCCGGAAAGGCCGTTTGTCGTAAGCGCCGGTGAGGTAAGTGTCCGGGTGCTTGGAACCAAGTTCAACCTGTCCTCCTACGAGGATTCCAAATCGGTGTATGTCAGTCTGGTCGAAGGCTCGGTACGGATTGAGTCCGAGCATAACGGTGTCAGGAAGGAGTTGCTTATGTCGCCTGGGGAGATCGTTCAGTATGACAGGATCAGCGGAGATCTTGGAAAGACACCAGGCAGCGCGTCCGCTATGGCTTGCTGGAAAAACGGAGGCTTTTATTTCAACGACAGGCCTCTTGACGAGATCGTGGAGTGTTTCGAGCGGGCTTATGGTGTAAGGATCACGCTTGATGGCGGCTTGATCGACAGGGAAAAATATTCATTGGCCTTTGTCAACGACGAGACGCTTGACCAGATGCTTTCGGCGATCGCCTACAACGGCAGATTGACTGTCGTCCGGACGGAGGACGGATATTCATTGCGCAAAAGAAAATAATCAACTATTTAATTAAAAAATAATGAAGTTAACCACAAGATTATCGGCTGTCCTCATGCTGCTGATGCTGCTCTGTCATTCCGTGACGGTGACGGCCCAACAGAGGATAAGCCTTACGAAAAATGACACTCCGATCAAGGAGATCATTGAGATTCTGAGGAGCGAATGGGGCTATTCATTCGCGTACAAGACAAGCGAGGTGAATCTGGACAGGAATGTCAGCATCTCCGTCTCTGATTCAAAGATTGATGACGTTCTGGAGGAAATCTTCAAGGATCAGCCCGTGATTTTCAGTGTTGAGGGAAAACTCATCTACTTGGTCGCCAAACCAATGGTCAGAATGCAGGGCAAGGACATTCCTCTCACAGGAAAGGTCCTTGACGACAAAGGCAACCCGGTTCCCGGCGCCTATGTGCTGGAGAAGGGGACCAAGAACGGCACGGTGACGGATTCCGATGGCGTGTTCTGTTTCGACAAGACTCCGGAAAGCGGTGTGCTTGTCGTTTCATCTCTCGGATTCGAGGACAAGGAGGTCAGTGTCTCGGGAAAGAAGAACATCACTGTCTCTCTGCAGGAGAACAGGATAATGCTGGACGAGACTGTCATCGTGGGCTATGCGTCCCAAAAGAAGGCCACGCTTACAGGCTCTGTCTCTTCGATCAAGATTGATGACAATGCCCTTGGCCGCCCGGTGACAAGCGTGTCCAGCTCACTGGCGGGACTCGCCGCCGGAGTCGCCGTAAACCAGACCACCGGCAAGCCTGGCACGTCGGCTACGATAAGGATCAGGGGAATAGGAACCCTCAACAACAACTCGCCTTTGGTCCTGGTCGATGGAGTTGAATGGAGTATGGACAATCTGAATCCTGCCGACATCGAAAGCATAAGCGTCCTGAAGGATGCCGCCTCCACGGCCATTTATGGAGCGCAGGGCGCGAACGGAGTAATCCTTGTGACCACAAGGCAGGGGGACGGGAAGATACGCTTTGACTATAATGGCTACGTCTCCATCCAGCAGGCTTTGAACAAGTTGTCAATGATCTCCGACTATGCTGATTATATGGAACTTGTGAACGAGTCCCTGACCAATGTGGACAACACGCCTTACTACACCCAGGCCACCATCGACATGTGGCGCAGGGCCGGCAAGTACCCTACCGCCGTCAATGAATATGGTGTCCCGAACTACATCGCCTATCCTAATACGGAGTGGTTCAGCGAGATATTCAAGACCGGCGTCTCGCAGAACCATCATCTTTCGATGGCAGGCTCTTCCAACGGCATAAGGTATTCCGCTGGAGTCGGTTACACTGACAACCCGGGAATCATGAATGTCGCCGATGGCGTGAATTCCGGGGCGAAGAAACTGACGGTGCAGGCCAAGGGAGAGGGAACCGTCGGCAAGTGGCTGACTTTGGGGACCAACATCTACGGCACGATGGACAATCTTGGCGCGGCCAACACGGCTAACGTGTTCACTTATCTCGGCAGGACATGTCCGGGAATATGGCCGGGAGAGCCTTATAAATATGGCGTGCCGGCCTCGTCGGAGGAGTCCACGACCGCGAACAACCTTCTCAGCTGGCTTGACCGTCAGGGACAGGACAAAAGGGAAAGCTATTCGCTGACGGGATATTTCAAAGCGAGACTTATTGAGGGATTGCAGCTTGAGGGAAAGGTCAACTATCTTTCCTACAGAAGGGATTACAAGTATTTCGGCAGCGCGAGGACCAGTACCTGGGACTACGCCAGAAACGAGGTCCGAAGCAGCGCCAACCTTACGGACCAGCAGGTCACTAACGCGAACTATCATTCCGGACAGACAAACACCGAGCTTCTTCTCCGGTACAATGTCAACATCGCCGACACGCACGAGATCACGGCTCTTGCCGGTTATTCCACGCAGCATTATCTGTACGATGAGTTCTCGGCAAGGAAAAAAGGAATGACGTCCGAGTCGCTGACCGATCTGAACGCTCTCGGCACGATGGACAGCATCACTGGATATTCGACGGAATGGGCCATGGCTTCCTTGTTCGGCAGGCTGAACTATTCCTACAAGAGCAGGTATATCATCGAAGGCAATGTCCGTTACGACGGCTCGTCCAGATTCTCGCCGAAATCCCGTTGGGGATTGTTCCCGTCCGTGTCAGGTGCATGGAGACTTTCCGAGGAACCGTTCATGTCCTCGCTCCGTTCATGGCTGGACAACTTCAAGATCAGGGCCTCCTATGGTGTGACAGGTAACAACCGTACCTCCAACTATGCCTGGCAGGCGACTTACGCGTCATCCACCATCGCGCTGGAGGGAGGAAAGACATCCGCGATGTTCACAAGCAAGATCGGCAACGAGAATCTTAAATGGGAGACTACAAGGACCACGGATGTCGGAATCGACTTCGCGATGTTCGGCAACAGACTTTCCGGAGAGGTCGATTGGTACAACAAGAACACAAGCGGAATCCTCTTCGTCCCGTCGCTCAGCATCACGATGGGACAGGTTACCGGAGCTACGGAGAACATCGCCGAGGTCAACAACAAAGGTCTGGAATTCAATCTGAAATGGAATGACAAGGTCGGAGATTTCCGTTACGCTGTCGGAGCGAACATTTCCTTCAACAGGAATATTGTCAAGAAATATAAAGGTGCCCTTGTCAAAGGTTGGGCCGAGGACGGGCAGTATGTGAACAATCTTGCGGATGTCTCCGAAAGCGGTTTCGGGGGAAGGATAGCCGAGGGCTACAAGCTCGGCGAGACCTATCTCAGGAAGATCTACCGCGGAACCGGCGACTATGACGGAAGCGGCAATCTGGATCTGAACGCCGGCCCGAAGGACGGAATAATCCGAACAGAGTCAGATATGGAATGGGTGCGTATGATGGTTGAGTCCGGCTACAAGTTCTGCGGCGTGAACATGGTCTCCAAGAACACGCTTTGGTACGGTGACATCATCTACGAGGACTCCAACGGGGACGGAAACTATGGCGACACGAACGACCAGAACTTCACAGGCCACACGTCCACACCAAAGTACACCTACGGACTGAATGTGTCGCTTGGCTGGAAAGGGATAGACCTCTATATGCTCTTCTCCGGAGCCGGCGGGCACTATCTCTACTGGCAGACAGCTCCAAGTCTGGCCTCTGGCTACAACACATATTCATTCCTCGTGGAGAACCGCTATTTCTATGATCCTGAGAATCCAGGCGATCCGAGGACTGCCGTTGACTCAAAATATCCGAGGATGGGAGGCCGTAACACCGGAGCGGCCAGCGATTTCTGGGAATATAAGGGAGATTACCTCAAACTCAAGAATATCCAGCTGGGCTACACGCTTCCGTCGTCGCTGACCAGACGGTTCAAAGTCGACAGGCTCCGTGTCTATGCTACGGCTGACAATCTTTTCACCGTCACGTCATATCCTGGACTCGACCCGGAGATCGGAACAAGCATCACCTATCCGCTGATGAGGCAGTATGCGTTAGGTATTCAATTGACATTCTAGAAATAAGACCATAATGATTATGAGACACAACAATAAGTTGATTTTAGCGTTATCGCTTTCCGTCGCCATGGCCTCCGGATGTGTGGATTTGGACACGGTGTCGAAAAGCTCGATGATGTCGAACAATATGTGGACGACCGAGGCGCTTGTGGACGCCGGCGTGGCCGGAATCTACAAGGTTTTCTACCCGGAGTCCTCGAAGTGGTACCCGAACGCTGAGACAAATGTCAGCCATCTCCGCCCGGAGGTCTGCGGATTCACCTCGATAGAGATGGCTCACAGTTTCTTCTTGAACAGCCCTACATATTCCGCCGGGGATTCCTATCTCAGCAATGAGTGGAAAGCCCTTTACACCGGTGTGTCCAGATGCAACGACGCTCTCTACAATCTTCCGTCAGCGTCCGTCTCGGAGGCCAAGAAGGCAAGGTTGACCGCTGAGTGTAAGTTTATGAGGGCTTGGTTTTACACGAGATTGAATATGCTGTTCAACGGAGTCCCTGTCTATCTGACTCCGGTCACCGCGACTGAGTGCACCAAAGGGCAATCTACTCCAGAGGAGGTCTGGGAAGTGGTCATGCAGGATCTGGCCGATTGCCTATCGGAACCGGAGTTTCCGGACAACACTCTGAAGATCAACTATGGCAGACCGTCCAAGGGTGCCGCTTACGCGCTTCGCGGAATGGTTTACGTTTGGCTGCGGCAGTATGACAAGGCCATTCCGGATTTCGAAGAGGTCGGCAAGTGTGGCTACGGTCTTTGGGAGGGGAAATATATTGATTTCTTCAAGGAGGAGAATGAGAAGGACAAGGAGATGATACTTCCGGTCCAGTATATTCCTGAAACAGGATACGCGGACTCGCAGACCCAGCAGGTGTTCGGTAACCGTTCGACTCTCCAGAGCGTCAATTTCATCATCCCGTCATCAGAGTTCGTGGACTCGTACCAGAACGCGGACGGTTCGGAATTCTCCTGGTCTCAGATATTCCCTGACTGGGACAAGCTCACGCCGGTCCAGAGAGAGGTTTTCTTTGTCCGTGACGGAATGAACTCCAATTCTTCAGTGGGATTCCAGAACCAGAAGAACACCATAGTGTCCAGAGTGTCGAAGACAGTTTGGGACAATTATTATCTGGACAACGGCAACCAGGCCCGTCTCGCCAAGGCTTACACCGGCCGTGACCCAAGGTTGATGCAGACCATATTCACTCCGTCCAGCTCCACGATGACTTATGCGAGCACAGGAGGGAAACAGTCTTTGAAGACATTCCTCTGGCCATACATAAACGCCGGGAACGGTGACAGCGCCGGTGATCTTTGGTCTGATCAGAGGCAATGCTTCTGCTATATGTACAGGAAATTCGTCGTGACGGACAGAAACGATCTCACACGTGACCGGATGGGGATGGATTGGCCTTTGATCCGCTACACGGATGTTTGGCTGCTTTATGCCGAGGCTCTCAATGAGGTAGGCCGCACGGCTGACGCGGTAGCCGCGGTGAACAAGATCCGTCAGAGGGCCGGAATGCCGTCGCTGACAAACGGAGGCTCCGGTGTGAACGGGGTCACCGGAAAGGAGGATATGCGCAGGCGTATTCAGTACGAGCGCAGGGTCGAGTTGTGCGGCGAAGGTGTCAACTACTTCGACGAGGTCCGTTGGGGAACCTTGAAAGAGATGAAATTCAAAGGAAAGGACAGCTACGATTTCACCTGTATGTGGGGAACCAGGGCCAAATGGATCATGTATTACAGAAATAATATGTGGCCTTGGGCTGTCCCGATGTCTGAAGTCCAGCGTAATCCGAATCTCACTCCGACCGAAGGATGGAACTATTAGCCGGAATCATAGCCGTTGTGCTTTCAAGCATATTCCCGTCATTGTCGGAAGAGGCCCATCCGAGGCTTCTTCTGGCAAAGGGCGAGGAATGCCGGATTGTCGAGGCTGTGGGTTCGTCGGACTATCTTCGGAGGGTCGATTCAGTTGTGTTCAGCCAGGCGGCCGAGGCTGTCAGGACGACACCGACAGAATATAGGATGACCGGAAGAAGGTTGTTGGATCAAAGCAGGAGAAGCCTGAAGCGTTTGTTCTCTTTGTCTTACGCCTACCGGTTCAGTGGCGGGAGGGAATATCTTTTGGCCGCTGTGTCCGAGTTGGAGTCCGTGTGTTCGTTCCCGGACTGGAACCCGTCCCATTATCTGGATGTGGCGGAAATGTGTCTGGGCGTCTCGATAGCCTATGACTGGCTCTATGACTCACTTTCTTCGGATGTGAGGTCATTGGTTTGCGAGGCGATTGAACGGTTGGCCTTGGACACCGCTCTTGATCCTGCTTACGATAGATTCTACAATGGTGTGAGCAATTGGCTGCAGGTCTGCAACACAGGTCTGGTCTTCGGTGCGTTGGCGATCGCTGACAAGGCTCCTGACAAGGCCGAAAGGATCATCCGCAACTACTTTGATTCGATTGTCAGGACTGTTGATTCATACGATCCTGACGGAGCCTATCCTGAAGGACCTATGTACTGGTCCTACGGGACGGAGTTCAACACTCTTCTGAATTATCAGTTGGAGAAGGCTGGACTTAAACCGTACACAGGAAAGGGCGGGTTCCAGAGAACCGGGGAATATTACCTGCATTCGATGGGGCCGTCAGGGTTGTTCTTCAACTATTCGGACGGTGGCGCAAGATGCGGGGCCAGTGTCGCGGAATTCTATTTCGCGGTGGTGAACGATGACCCGAGCCTCCTGTGGAACACTTTGCGCCAACCTGTTCCGGACAGCCGTCTGCTGCCTGCCGCATTGATATTCGCAAGTGAGATTCATTCCCCGCGGGCCTGCGAGCCTGAGTCGTTGTCCTGGCTGGGGCGAGGCAGTGTGCCCGTCTATTACGCCAGAACATCGTGGGAGGATCCCGATGCCTCGTTCTTCGGAGTCAAGGGAGGACGCTCCAATCATTCCCACTCCCATCTGGACCAAGGTTCCTTTGTCTTTGACGCTTTGGGTGAAAGGTGGGTTGTGGATCTCGGCAACGAGGACTATACTCAGGTCGAGAAGGCTGGGATAGATCTTTGGAATATGAGTCAGACCAGCCAACGTTGGGACTTGATAGCCTATGACAATATGCATCACAGCACGATGACTTTCGACGGGAGGCTCCAGAATGTGGAAGGAAAGTGCGAGGTCGTCCGTGAGATCAAAAAGAGAAACCGGCGAGGGGTTCTTCTGGATTTGAGCGGATGCTACGACAATGTCGCATCCGCATGCCGGGAAATATGCCTTCGGAAAGACGGTTCCCTTGAGATCCGTGACGCTGTCGGCACGGCTGACCGTCCTGTCCGTATGGATTGGAACTTGATGACAGGCGAGGACACCGATTGCGTTGTTATGGATTCCGGTGAAATCGCTTTACACAGGAACGGAAAGACCTTGGTCGTAAGCTTTCACGGCCCGAAAGGTCTAAAGATCGAGAGCCGTGTCGAGAAGTGCGTCCCGAAGACATCCTATGAGCGCATCCGGGCCAAACGCACCGGATTCACTGTCTGGCTGCCCGCCGGTACTGATAATGATTTTAAGATAACACTCAAACCGATAAGGAAATGAAACTAAGGAATATTATGTTGTCCGTCACCGCCGCGGTCATGCTCGTCGGCTGTGGCAAGGATGTGGGGAATGACCCTGATCCGACTCCATCAAAATCAGGACATCCCGTGCTGCTGATCAGTAGCGGGGACGAGGCCTTGATCGAGAGGATGGTGGATTCCAACGCCAAGATGAAACTTGTCCAACGCAAGGTTTACGCGCAGGCCAACGCCGCGGTCAAATCAGGCCCCTCGTCATATATGCTGAACGGAAAACGTCTTTTGGACGTGAGCCGGAAATCCCTCCAGAACCTGTTCTCCCTTTCCTATGCCTACAGGATGTCCAAAGGGGAACAGTATCTGAAAGCCGCTGTCGCTGAGCTTGACGCAGTGTGCGCTTTCCCGGACTGGCACCCGTCCCATTATCTTGATGTGGCGGAGTTGTGTATGGGAGTCGCCATAGCCTATGACTGGCTTTACGACTGGCTGCCGGCGGACACACGTGCCGCCGCTGAAAAGGCGATCGAGGAATATGCCCTGAAGACAGGGCTGAACACCAACTTCAGCAAGAGTTTCCTGAACAGTTCCGGGAACTGGAACCAGGTCTGTTCAGCCGGACTTTTCTATGGCGCCATGGCGATAAAGGACAAGTCTCCTGAACTCTCACGCAGGGTGCTGGAGATGTGCCGCTCGTCAATCAGGGCTGCCGTGGACGCTTACGGCCCTGACGGAGCATACGCCGAAGGACCGGGCTATTGGTCATACGGAACAGATTTCAACATCATGCTCGCTTACGCCGACAAGAAGATGGGCGGAACTCCTTACATCTCGGAAGGTTTCCGTAAGACTCCGTACTATTTTCTGCATTCAGTGGCTCCGTCCGGAAGAAAGTACAATTATTCGGATTGTGATGACAGCGTGAACCTTGATATCGCGCAATTCTATTTCTCCGGTTTGACAGGGGACAATTCCCTTCTTTGGTGGGACTGGAAAAAGATAGGCGAGAATATGTCCGACAACCGTCTCCTGCCTGCTGTCCTGGTGTTCGCCAAGGATCTGAGTCTGGAGAATGTGAAGGTCCCGGCGGACAGGTATTGGACGGGAGGCGGCAAGACTCCGGTCTATTTCACGCGCACGTCCTGGAATGGCGCTGACGCATCGTATATGGGCATAAAAGGAGGCCGTGCCCAGGATTCGCATTCGCACATGGATGCCGGCTCGTTCATATTCGAGGCTGATGGTGTCCGTTGGGGGATAGACTACGGCAACGAGAATTACACGAATGTCGAGAATGCGGGAGTCTCCCTTTGGGACATGACGCAAGGATCCGCGCGATGGAATCTGCTTGCCTACAACAACAAACAGCACAACACCATCACATTGGGAGGAAAGAATATGCTGGTCTCCGGTTTCGCCGGCATCTCCGGCCTGATTGACGGAGACGGGGAGAACGGCGCCACCTTTGATCTTACCCGATGCTATGATGGAGTCTCCAAGGTCACCCGCACCGCGACTTTGGCTGATGACGGAACGATGACGACTGTTGACAGGATTGTGGCGTATGAGGAGACCGAGTACCGCTGGACGATGATCTCCGACATCAACACCACATCAGAGATCCAGTCCGCCAGTTCCGTGCTTCTGTCCCGCAATGGAAAAAGACTTCTTCTGACTGTCTCGGTTGAGCCTTCCGGCATAACGGTCAGTCCCGCGTCAGCGTCATTCGCGGCCTCCAACTCCTACGAAAGCGTGAAAGGCTTGCGCACAACATTCAATGCCTCGGTTCCGTCCGGCTCCGAGACGAAATTCACAGTGACATTAAAACCAGTAAAATAAATGAAAGGATATTTTAAGACAACAGCCATTGTCTGCTCGCTTGCGGTGGCTATGGCATCGTGCGGCGGCTCCGAAGATATTCCGGTATCTTCAATTCAGATCAACAGCACGGATTTGACCCTCACGATAGGTGACACCTACCAGCTTACTGCTCAGGTTGAGCCGGAGAACGCCACAGACAAGGATTATGTCTGTCTGAGCAACAATTACGCTGTGGCCTCCGTGACGGATGACGGATTGGTTACAGCCCTGACCGAAGGTGTCGCCATCATAACAGTATCCACCCTCAAGGGAGGCGCTTACCAGAACTGTAAGGTGACGGTTCTGACTCCGGGAGTCAATCTCAGCGAGGACGGAACGGCCAACTGCTACATCGTCCAGGAACCTGGGCTCTACAAATTCAAACCTACCAAGGGCAACTCCAGCCAGGTCATCGTCCCGGCGTCCGTGGAGGTCCTTTGGGAAACATTCGGTACAGATGTGGCTCCAGAGGCCGGTGCCTTGGTAAGGGATGTGAAATACGATGGCGGCCTGATCTATTTCTCGATTCCGGACGATCTTGTTCCTGGCAACGCTGTGATCGCCGCGAAGAACGAGACCGGAAAGATACTGTGGAGCTGGCACATCTGGCTGGTGGATGAGATCAAAGAGATCACTTACGCCAACAACGCCGGAATCATGATGGACAGGAATCTTGGAGCCACCTCCGCGGATCCTGGCGATGTCGGCTCGCTCGGTCTTATCTACCAGTGGGGACGCAAGGACCCGTTCCCGGGAGCGTCGTCCATCAAACAGAACAATTCTCGCGCTCTCACGACTCCGGCCGCTCCTGAAAGGGTTGTGATGACCCCGGAGACCGGCACGATCGAGTACACTGTCGCGAATCCTCGTGTCTTCCTTTCCTATGACAAGAACAAGAGCGGGCAGGCTATGGACTGGCTCTGCAACGAAAGCTCGAAGGCAACGGAGAACACACGCTGGGGCGTCGAGAAGACAATGTACGATCCTTGTCCTGTCGGATGGAAAGTCCCGAGAGCCACTTCCATAGGAATCTGGAAAGTAGCCGGGATCCCTCACGCCGTCGCCACTCCTGGTGTCGATAAGGACAATTGCGGAATAACTCTCGGAGATCCATACTGCAGCCCGGAGACTTGGTATCCAGCCGCCGGCCATACCGGGAACGGGAACGTCAATTCCGGAAACGAGGGACACTATTGGTCTTGCTCCACCACGGACATGGGAGGCAAGTCATTCTCCGCCGGTCTCTTCCGCTTCACCCTCACTGACAGGATATTCTCCGCTGACAACGCTTACAAATATTTCGGAAAGTCAGTCCGCTGCCAGAAACAGTAGTCTATGAATATCAGGAATACATTGATGGTCGCCGCTTCGGTGGCGACCTTGGCGGGATGCGCGGAGTCTGTGGATAAGTTGGCCGACCGTGTGTTCGAGACTGCTTCCGGGCAGGTCAGACTTATGGATGCGAGACTGCCGGACGGCGCCTGTCCCCGCTCGTTGGCTCAGGACGGAACTCCGGTTGATTCGGACATCTCGTGGTGGTGCAGCGGTTTCTATCCGGGGACATTGTGGTATGTCTATGAATATACCAATGACGACTCTGTCAAGGCTCTGGCCGTGAAGCATACCCACAGGCTCGACTCTTTGCTCGCCGGTCACACCGACCATGATCTCGGATTCCAGACAATGTGCTCATACGGCAACGCGTTCAGGATTACCGGTGATAAGATTTGGCTTTCGCACATTAAGGAGAACGCGTCCTGGCTGGCGAAAAGATATTCACCGGTCACCGGTGTCATAAAGAGCTGGGACAGTGAGAAGTGGGAATTCCCTGTCATCATTGACAATATGATGAATCTGGAACTGCTGATGGCCGCGGACTCCGCGCGTCTCCGGGACATCGCATATTCACATGCCGTGACAACAATGAAGAATCATTTCCGCGAGGATCACACCTGTTATCATCTTGTGAACTATTCTTTGGCGGATGGCAGTGTTCTCGGCAGGCAGACCGTTCAGGGCTGCTCTGATGACTCCGCTTGGGCGAGGGGGCAGGCGTGGGCGTTATATGGCTACACGATGATGTCCCGTGAGGCGGCCTCCGCCGGTGATCCGGAAAAGTCGGCCGCTTTCTTGGCTCAGGCTGAGAAAGTCGCGTCGATGCTGCTTTCGAGGCTTCCTGAAGACGGAATACCGTACTGGGATTTCGATTCCCCGGACATCCCGGATGATTTCCGTGATGCCTCGGCCGGCGCGGTGATGGCCTCCGCCTTCACGGAACTCAGCTCATTGACATCCGACAGGAGGCTTGGAAAGGCGTGCAGGAAAATGGCCTTGAGGCAGATCCGCGCTTTGGCTTCCGATGAGTACCTTGCGGCTGTCGGGGAGAACGGGAATTTTCTGCTGAGGCACAGCGTCGGGAACAAGCCGGGAAACAGTGAGGTGGATGTGCCGCTGACCTATGCGGACTATTATTTTCTGGAGGCGATTCTGAGATATTTGAGATTGCCGTCCTGAAAAAGGATATGAAAATCTTTTATTGTGACGCGCCGCCCGTTCTTTTATGAATGTGGCGGCGCAAATCTTATGTTTCTCCCGGACAAATGCTTATTTTTGTTGTGGAATATAAATATTACGAGAATATGACTGCGTTCATCAACGAAAACTTTATGCTGTCCAATGAGACGGCACGTCAGTTGTTCCACGGCGAGGCCGAGAAACTGCCGATAATAGACTATCACTGCCATCTTTCACCACGGGAGATCGCCGAGAATATCCGGTTCCGCGACATCACGCAGCTTTGGCTGGTGGACGGCCACAGCGGCGACCACTACAAATGGCGCGCGATGAGGGCGAACGGAGTGCCGGAGGAATATATCACCGGAGACAAGTCCTCTTGGGAGAAGTTCGAGAAATGGGCGGCGACAATGCCTTACCTGATGCGTAATCCGCTTTACCACTGGTCGCATCTGGAACTGAGCCGTGTTTTCGGAATAGACAAAATCCTGAAGCCGGAGACAGCCCGTGAGATCTTCGAGGAGTGCAACGCCAAACTCGCCACGGAGGAGTTCCGTGGACAGGCGCTTATCCGCAAGTTCAACGTGGAGGTGGTCTGCACGACCGATGACCCGGCGGATGACCTGCGTTGGCACAAACAGATCGCTGAGCATCCGTTCGGCACCAAAGTGCTGCCTACCTGGAGGCCTGACAAGGTGATGGAAATCGAGGATGTCAAGTCATTAAATGAATATCTTGGGAGACTCTCCGAGGCTGCCGGAATCGAGATACGGTCATATTCATCATTGATCGAGGCCCTCCGCAAAAGGCACGACTTCTTCGAGTCGATGGGCTGCCGTCTTTCGGACCACGGCCTTGACACTTTCTATTCAGATGATTATGATGAAAGCGAGATTGAGAGAATATTCAGCACCGTCATTTCCGGGATGCCTGTTGATGAATATGACGCTGTCAAGTACAAGAGTGCCGTCCTGTACGACCTTGCCGTGATGGACGCGGAGTCCGGGTGGACGCAGCAGTTCCACGTAGGGCCTCTGCGCAACAACTGTACGAGGCTATTCAATGGTGTCGGACCTGACGCAGGTTGTGATTCGATGAATGACAAGCCAATAGCCGTGGCCGGAAACAGATTCTTCGATGTCTTGGACATGACCGGCAACCTTGCGAAGACCATTCTCTATTGCCTCAATCCGAAGGACAATGAGGTAATGACCACGATGGCGTACAATTTCAACGACGGCACGGTTCCCGGCAAGATGCAGTTCGGCTCCGGCTGGTGGTTCCTCGATCAGGAGAATGGAATGCGCCGTCAGATGGACACCTTGTCCTCTCTCGGCCTCCTCAGCCGTTTTGTTGGAATGCTGACCGACTCCCGCAGCTTTATCAGCTACCCGCGCCACGAATATTTCCGCCGCATTCTCTGCGACATCATCGGCACCGATGTCGAGGCCGGCAAGATTCCGGCATCCGAGATTGACACTGTCGCCCGTATGGTCCGCGACATCTCCTACAACAACGCCCGGAACTATTTCGGTTTCTGATGCTCCTCCGGGCTATCCGAAAATGTCGTTCAGGACAGCGGCAAGCCGCAGGCCGCCGCGTAGAAGCTGGACTTCCACCGTCCCGGTCCATTCGCCCACGTAGTCATAGGACAGTTTGGAGCCGACAGGAGTCGAGGCGTAGATTGTCCTGCAGATTCCGTAGGTCTCCTCGCCCCAGGATTCCGGTGTCCCTTCCGCCATCTTCCTGTTCTCAGCCCGAGGGTTGGTGTCAATCTGCTCGACCCATTCCGAATATGTCCATTTGTGGGCGCTCTCGATGATTCCGGTGTCCCAGATGGAATGAAGGTTCGTACCGTTGTTGAAGAATTGCACCTGCCATCTGTTGCCGCCGCGGTCCGACCTGTGCCCCATGTGCATCGGACAATGCAGGTCGCCCATAAGGTGGACCAGGAACTTCAATGAGAGCGCCTGCTCCTCCTTGTCAAGCTTTCCGCTTTTCAACGCCGCTATCTGCTCGTTGACGGCGCGGACGACATCGCCGTTCTCGTTAAGGGGAGCTCCGCTGAAAGTCTCGCCCTCGTCAGTGTTCCTGTAATGTCACGAGCTGGTGTACCTGTATTCAGGAGTGTGGCTGGCATTGTCCATCCAATTCGCCCAGTACACAATGGTCTTCCCGTCAAGTATTTCGTCAATCTTCCTTGCCGCCTTTCGGGTAAGATGCCGCTGCGCGACAGCGCAAGTGACATCATGCCCCTTCTGCCCCCAGCAGTACCCATCGACAGACACCGCAAAAAGACCCGCCACCAGCAGTGCCATCATCAGAATCCTATTCGTAAACCTCATATTCTCAATTATTTAATTTTCGTGAATATTCAACATCCCTATTCGCTTTTCCATCCCCGCACATGACGGGAAGGCCTCCAGCCGCATCGCCCATAGCCCCCTTCCCGTTCGGGACTGCAAACTTACACAAAAAACGTGATTCTTCTCCCCTCCGCGCAAAAGAAATCCCGCTTGAGGATGAATGCTGACGGGAATGTTGGTGGAAATGTAGGTAAAAATGTAGATAGAAATGTGGGTGGAAATGTAGATGGTGTTGCCGGTAATATTGTTGATGGGGTTGCAAATCCGCGACTCCCACATCTTACAAAACACGTTCACACCGATAGCCGGAAAAACTCTTCGGTCTATCTACTGTGTGGCGCGAATATTTGGTGCGGCCGCTCGCCAATGCCGGATGTGGCTCTGGGCGGAAACACCGACCGCGGCCACCAGAGCCGCGATCAATGACAAGACGTACTTTCTAAACGTCAGTACATCAGATGTTTTTTGCTATTGTTCCTCCATCCGGCCTCGCTCTTGTAGTCAGTAAAATAAATCACAATGTCGGCCTCGCTCTTGTATTTCACAAAAAACCAAAGCCCCTTGTTGTCCTCGGCCTCGCTCTTGTACTTGCATTTGTAGACGACCAGATCCGCCTCGGACTTGTATTTGGTGACATGGACTTTCACGTCCGCCTCGCTTTTGTACTGACATGAATACACGGTCTGCGCCTTGGCACCGATTCCTAAAGCCATAAGGGCTACGATGATGGTGATGATGTATTTATTCATATTCTTTGGTTGTTAGTTTTCTTCCGAAAGTAGGGTTCTCTTGTCGTCATAAGCCGGAATGACCCTCGCCAGGGAAGGCTTTCCAGTCTCCTTTCCATCGTGTGCTCCTGATGGATCTGGTTCATAATCACGTCAAAGATATGAAATTACTCTGAAAACACAAACAACAGTACGTAATGATTCGCTTCGGATGTTCCAAGGCCTTCGGCGGCTATAGCAGATGGCCGCAGCATCTTACAAAACACGTTCATGCCAATGTGCCTTAGAACGTTGCCTATTAATGAATATGTTGAAAAACTCAGATGATTTACCACGAGCTATTCAGTTTATTCATTGTTTTACCGCCTTCCGCTGCCACTTCGGCTGAACGTGTTTTGTGAAATTACTTCAAAATGCGGACGGAGGCTGGGAAGATTTTGAAGGGGCGAATAGCGAATATTCGGCGATTAATCGCTAATTTTGCAGGCGGCAGGAAAGCGGGGCTGGTTGTTTTAGAAGATTTTGTTGACGGTTACATTTTACTACGAATATGCCAAGTTATCTCCAGATAGAGAACATCTCCAAGTCATACGGGCCGAAAGTCCTGTTTGAGCACATCGGCTTCAACATCAACGAGGGCGACAAGATCGCCCTGATCGCCCCGAACGGCACCGGTAAGACCAGCCTTCTGCGCATTCTGGCCGGCAAGGACAGCTCCGATTCCGGCGGCAAGATCATATTCCTCAAGGACATCCGCATCGCGTTCCTTGAGCAGGAGTATGAATATGATCCCGAATCCACCGTGTGGGATCAGATTATGCGGGACAGCGAACAGTGGACGAAGAATCTTGATCCTGAACATCTTGCTGAATATGAGCAGCGCGTCCGCCGCCTTCTGACCTCCTTCGGGATGTCTGAATATGACCGTAAGATGAAGGTGCTTTCGGGCGGGGAGATCAAGCGGGCGGCCATCATCGTGATGCTTGCCAGCGAGGCGGACTTCTTCGTGATGGACGAGCCGACCAACCATCTGGACATCGACGGCATCGAGTTTCTGGAGAACTATCTGTCTCACGCCCGATGCACGCTTCTGATGGTGACCCATGACCGTTATTTTCTGGATTCCGTGGCTAACACCGTGATGGAGATGGATCACGGAGCCGTATATATTTATAAAGGCGACTATCAGAACTATCTGGAGAAGAGGCAGGAACGCATCGAAAACTACAATGCCGAAACTGACAAGATCAAGAATCTGCTCCGCCGTGAGCTGGAATGGATGCACGCCAGTCCGTGCGCCAGGACCGGCAAGTCCAAGTACCGCAAGAACGCTTTTTACGAGCTGAAGGACAGGGCCGAGCAGGTTTACAGGACTGACAGCGTGAGCCTCGGCGAGATGGGGCCTGCCTCCAGGCTCGGAACCAAGATCATCAACTGCAAGGATGTCAGTTTCTATTACGGCGGAGACTGCTACCTGAGCCATTTTACTTATAATTTCCAACGCTACGAGAAGGTCGGAATCGTGGGAAAGAACGGTGTCGGCAAGACCACATTCATCAATCTTCTGATCGGGAATATGGATCAGTCGGATTCTGGTTCTTCTACGGTTGGTGAGCCTGGCCGAACCACGGTAGGTGAGCTTTGTAGAACCACCGGCGTGATCGAGAGGGGAGAGTCTCTGAAGATCGGCTACTACCGCCAGAGCGGAATGCAGTTCGATGAGAACCAGACTGTTCTGGAGACCGTGAACGACACTCATCTGTTGAGCCAGTTCCTCTTCCCGCACGATATGCTGAACAACCGCATCAGCAAGCTTTCCGGAGGAGAGAAACGCCGCCTCTACCTGCTGACCATCCTGATGAGGCAGCCGAACCTGCTGATAATGGACGAGCCGACGAACGATCTGGACATCGTGACCATAAATATTCTTGAAGAGTATCTGAAAGAGTTCAAGGGCACTTTGATCCTTGTCTCCCACGACCGTCATTTTCTGGACCGCTTGGTGGACCATCTGTTTGTCTTCTGCGGCGATGGTGAGGTCAAGGACTTCATCGGCAGCTACAGCCAGTATCGTGAGTTCATCAAGGACTATGAGGCCGAGAAACGCGCCAAGGCCCGTGAGGAGGAACGTGCCTCTAAGTCCGCCGCTGTTGCCGGCTCACTTTCAGCCTCGTCTCCGCTTGACGCCGGTGCTTCATCCAAGCCTTCCCGTCCCGATGCTCCCCGCAAGCTAAGCTATAAGGAACAGCGTGAGCTTGAGCAACTTGAGAAAGACATCGAGTCCCTCACCGCCGAGAAGTCCGACCTGGAGTCCAAGATGAATGGCGGCCTCACCGACCCCGCCGAGCTCCAGAAGGTCACCACCCGTTTCGCCGAGGTCTCCTCGGAACTCGACACCAAGGAAACCCGCTGGCTTGAGCTCTCCGTCTGACATCTCCTGTACCTACAAATCGAAAGAGTCGTGCAAGGGACTTGCTGGCTTGTGCCCTCCATCTGTCACTTTCTGCACCATCCTCAATAGAATCAGGCTATGGAGGCGTGAATCGTAATGTGTTGTAAATGAATATGTTCGTAAAGGCTGCCCTCTGAAAATGACCGGCAGCCTTTCGTAACTCGCACTGAATCAATGGGTGCGATTCCACATTATGATTGTGAAGAAGACTGTGACCACTTGGTCAACAATCGAATCAATGTTGACTTTACGCTAACTCGTCGGCCAGATTATCAACTTGTTCCTTTGTAAGTCCGCAGAACCGCATCACGAGTTCCTTGGCCATTCCGCCAAGAAGCATAGCTTTGGCTACCTCTGCCTTTCCTTCTGCCTTTCCTTCTGCCTTTCCTTCAGCTTTTCCTTCAGCCTTTCCTTCAGCCTTTCCTTTTGCTGTCCCGTCAGCGATTCCCTTGGCCTCGCCATCGGCGTATCCCGCCTCGAAGCCCTTGCGCTCGGCGAATTCCCGCTGCGCCAGAATGTCCCACTCGTTCATCTTGTCAATTTCGTATTTAAGTTTCTTATCCTTGTCGAACGCCGCCACCTCACACGCCTCGGCGAGCCGCCTTGAGATCCCGCCGGCCTCCTCGATCCATTCGGGGACCCTTTGGAAGCCCTCACTGTTCCTGAATATGTAGAACAGCCTGTCGAACTCCGTCACGCACTCCTCCAGCGTCTTGGTGAACAGCGTCATCTCCACAAAGATAACACTAATTGTCTGATCCGCAACCATTCCGGTGCGTTTTTCGGAGAACCGCCAATACGAGATGAAGTGGTCGGTGTCCCAGAGGGACTCGTCATCGTGCTTAAGGCGGTAGTTCAGGAACGACACCACATAGACAGGACGCAGCCCCTTGTACCTTTCCCCGTCCGACAGCTCCAGGTGATAGAGTCCTGATGCGTAATAGACGCACCTTTCGAAGAAGTAGTCCTCTTCCGCTGCCTGCATCTCGACGATGAAGGTCCTGTCGTCCTTGTCCACGCAGACCAGGTCGAGGACCGTCTTCTTCCCGTAGGGGACATCCCTCCGCTGCTCGCGGTCTGAATATTCCTTGATGTCCTCGATCCTTGCCTCTGGCGGTAGGATCTGGTTCAGCACTCCGATGAGGATGTCCTTGTTGTTTTTGTCGGCGAACACCGCCTTGAATCCGACGTCGCTCCGCAGGTTGACGAACGGGGCGAGCTCATTTTTGTCTTTAAAGAAGTCCATATATCTAGGTGTTAAATATTTGAACCGCAATAATATGGACAAAAAACGTAAAAAACGAAAAGAAACATATTCAAAACATAAGAAACAGAAAAATCGTCTTAAGAAACAGAAATATTTTTCTTTCTATTTTCCGCAGTTTTTGACTTTTAGTCCAGCAATCGGCCCTACAGCCACGCGAGAGGGGCCTCAAGCGGCTTGAGAAGCGCTTCAGGACGGGCAGGATCACCAAGGACAAGCTGAACAACCGCGGTTACAACCGCTTCCTCACCATGACGGGGGACGCCACGGTCGGGATAGACTACGACAAGGTCGCCAGGGACGAGCGCCTGGACGGCTACAAGGGCTACACCACGAACAGCTCGCTTCCGGATGACAGGGTGATAGAGGAATATGGATACCTCTTTATGATAGAACGCGCCTTCCGCCTCTGCAAGACGGACCTTGACATCCGTCCGATGTATCATAGGCTCTTCAATAGGATTGAGGCCCACGTCTGCATATGTTTCGTGGCGTACACGATCATGCTGGAGTTGGAGCGCATCCTGAAAACTGCCGGTACTAGGATCACCTTGGACAGGGCCCGCTTCCTCGCGGAGAAAATATATCAGATCGATTACATCAATCCATACGACAACAAGCGAAAGTCAGTGCTCCTGCACACCAAAGAGGAGCCAGAAGTCACCGAGTTGCTTGACATCATCTCGGCCAACTGCTAAAATGGGTGTCCCATTGCGGAAAACAGGAAATACAAGGAGGTCGCCGAGTTGTTGAATATCTCCGAAGACAAGGTTGACAACAACATCCGTTTCGTCCGCAAAGCCCTCCAGTCCAGCCTGAAAGACTACCTCCCTGTGATTCTCCTCACCTTCATCAGTATCAAATAGATGGTTGGAAGGCAACAGAAAAACTCAATTGTTTTCTGGGAGTTAATCTACCTGAACAGCCTGTCGATGTCCTTGACGGTGTGCGGGAGGGCGAAGACGACGACTCGGTCGTAGGGCTCTATGCGGGTGGATCCGATCGCGATGTAGGATTCGCTGCCTCGGATGAGGCCGCCGATCACGGCGTCTTTCGGGAACGAGATGTCTTTCAGGGTGCCTTTCGTGATGGCACTGTTCGGGGCGACGGTATATTCAAGAACCTCCGCGTCCGTGCCGCTCATATACTTGACCAGGCGGGCCTTGCCGCTTAGGGTGAACTTGAACAGGCGGCCGGCGGTGATCAGTTTCTTGTTGATGACCGAGTCCACGCCCATCTCCTCGGCAAGGTGGATGTACTCGATGTTCTCGACCTCGGCGATGGTCCTGTCAACGCCGAATTTCTTCGCCACCACGCAGGCCAGCACATTGGCCTCGTCGTTGCCGGTCAGGGCCAGAAATGCGTCGTAGTCCTTGATCCCTTCCTCCAGAAGCAGGTCGGAGTTCCTGCCGTCACCGATGACGATGATCACATTGTCCGGCAGCCTTTCCGACAGAATCATTCCACGCTCCTTGTCCCGCTCCAGAATCTTCACGGAACTGATTTTCTGGCTGAGCCTTGCGGCGACCAGCTCGGCGATGTCCGATCCGCCGAGGATCATCACCTTGTCGATCTCTATGTTGCTCTTGCCGAGGAACTTCATCAGGAATGCCATACCTTCGCGGGTGGCTATGATGAAGACCAAGTCATTGAACATAAACTTGGTGTCGTACTTCGGCATAATGGTCTTGCCACCGCGTGAGATAGCGATCACACGGAACTGCAACTCGTCACTTGTCGCTATGGCGGCGAACTCAGCGAGCTTCATGTCCAGAAGAGGGGAGTCCTCCTCCAGCTTGAACACCTCGACCTGAAGCTTTCCACGGGCGAAATCCATCGACTCGGTCGAGGAGGAATGCTTGAGCAGATCGAAGATCTCATCGGCGGCGAGCCTCTCGGGATAGAACATCAACTCGATGCCCATCTGCTTGAACAGCAGCTTGTTCTCGGCCGAGAGAAAGTCGTTGTCGTCAATTCGGGCTGTAACTTTCTTCGCTCCGAGATTTTTGGCCAGAAGTGCGCTCACAAGATTCACATCCTGCGGCACGAAAGGCACGACGGAGATGAACAGGTCGGCGTTCTGCACGTCGGCCTCGCGCATCACCCTCAGCGAGGATGGCGCTCCTTCGATGGCGATCACGTCGGCTATCGAGCTGATGTTGGCAAGCCTCTGCGGATCATCGTCAATGACGGTTATGTCATTGGCCTCAAGACTAAGCATCTTCGCCAGATGCGAACCTACCTCGCCGGCTCCCTGAATGACGATTTTCATATCAACTTCCTTAAATATTCAAAAATTCCGTTCCCCTTGAGCATAGCAAGCGGCACGATCCACTCCGGGAAAAGCGCCGGAACATCAATCCTGCGGTGTGTGTCGGCATATTCCTGAATCGCCTTGACATCTGGCCTGACCTCCAGTCGCCGGAACTCCTTGTGCGCCTCCCAAACCGCCTTGAAGCAGTCTTTCTTGCCTGTCAGCAGATAGACAAGCGCAGAGCAGCCGTCCAAGCACATTCTTAGGAATATGGTGCCTCGGGCGCGTCTGCAAGCCTTGACGGCAGCCTTTTCCGGTGTCAGCTCCCTCAATTCCTGCAATGAATATGTCTTCGCGAGGTTGTTCTGGAGCATCAGCAGATTGTTCCGGTAGTTCAGCTTCAGTTTCCACGGGGAGTCGTTCGGCAGTGTGCCGCCTCCGAGATGCCACACAACCGACTGAGGCACAACGAATATGTTCTTTCCCTCCAACTGAAGTCTCCAGCAGAGATCAATCTCCTCCATATGGGCGAAAAACCTGTCGTCCAGCCCTACCATCTTTGAATATTCCGTCTTGCGGACCATCAGGCACGCTCCTGTGGCCCAGAAGACCTTGGCCGGAGAATCGTACTGGCCGTTGTCCTTCTCAACTCTCTTGAGAACCCTTCCGCGGCAGAACGGATAGCCGAAACGATCCAGCATTCCGCCGGCCGCTCCTGCATATTCAAAGGAGTCTTTTTCGTACCACGAATGGAGTTTCGGGGCGCAGGCGGCGCAGTCCGGGTGGCTGTCCATCCAGTCGGTGAGCGGTTTCATCCAATCTTGGGGAACCTCGATGTCAGAGTTTATGAGCACGAAATATTCAAGATCTCCGGCGTCCGGCAGCTCGCATACAGCCTTGAAGGCCCTGTTGTAGCCACCGGTGAAGCCGTAGTTCTTGTCCAGGCGGATCTGCCGCACTGTCGGGAACTTCTCGGACAGCATCTCCATCGAACCGTCCGTGGAGGCGCTGTCAGCGACAATGATATCCGTCCCGTCCGTGGCCGAGGCCAGCAGACCAGGCAGGAAACGCTCAAGATATTCCTTTGTGTTCCAGTTCAGTATGACAACCGCCGTGCGCATCTTCCTTTATTACTCTTTGTGGCAGTCGCCGTTGCCGTGGCAGCATTCGCCATCCTTCTTGCCTTCTCCGTGGCAGCACTCGCCATCCTTGTGACCTTCGCCGTGGCAGCCGCCCTCGCCCTTGTGGCAGTGGCACTCGTGCTCTTCCTGTGGGAGGAACTCGCCGTGGAGGCCTTCCTTGAGCTCTTTCTCCGTAGCTTCCCTGACGCTGACCACCTTGCCGGAGAAGTTGAGGGTCTTGCCGGCCATCGGGTGGTTAAAGTCCATCACAACGGTGTCAGGCTTGACCTCGTGAACGGTTCCCTGTACGACCTGGCCAGTGTTGCTGAGCATAGGGATGATCTGGCCTACGACGAGAAGATCCTCGCGAACTTTCCCGTCGATCTCAAAAGCGGCCTTAGGCAGCTCGAAGAGACGGCTGGCGTCGAATGTGCCGTAGCCTTCCTCCGGAGTGAGGGTGAACGCGAACTCGTCGCCAGGCTCCTTCCCCTCGACCTCGCTCTCGAATTTAGGAAGAAGCATATGTGTCCCGTGAATGTAGCCAAGCGGACGCTCCTGCGTCGCCTTGTCGGCGAGTTTTCCGTCCACAATCAGTTCGTAGGTCAGCTCGACCACATTGTTTTTCTGTACTTTCATAATGATGTCTTATTGTTAATGAATTTATTTTCTGTTTGTTATGAACTGCTGACGATTCCGCGTCACGCACTGAAATCAACATTTCCGAACGCTAAGGTAGGAATAAGTTTTGACTTACAGAACCTCGCATCGTTTCCGGCGGCCAAAAGATTGTTCCAAAGGGTGAGGAGATTGCCGGTTATGAGCATCTCCCTTACCGGATGGACGATCTTTCCGTCCTTGAAAAGGAAGCCTTCGACTCCGAAGGAGAAGTCGCCGGTGGCTGAGTTGCTGTTGCCGCCGTTGAAGCCGGTGACAAGGATGCCTTCGCCGACTATACGCATCAGTTCCTCCTTGCCGCAGGTCGCTTCGACAGGCTCAGCGACCGATGGCGCGAAACAAGGCAAAACCACCGGTCTCGTAGCGTCCTCAACCGTAGCCTCGACCCCCATCTTCCTCGACATATAAGTATTGACGAAATATTCCTTCACAACCCCGTTCTCAACAATCGGCATCTCCGCGGTCGCAACCCCTTCAGAATCAAACAGCCTCGACCCCGTCTCCCCGACGCTCACCGGCCTGTCCCATATATTCAGCCACTCCGGAAACATCTTCTTCCCCAGCGAATCCAGCATAAACGAATTCTTCTGCTGCAATGAATATCCTCCCAGAGCGTTCAGCACAGGCGTCACAAGCCTCGATGCCACCTCGCTTTCAATGACCATCGAATATTTCCCGCTCTCGATCTTGACCGGGCCTATCTGTGACATCGCCCGCTTGAACGCTATCTCACCGCAGTCCTTGATATTCAGATCCTTGAGCATCGGTGTGGCGTCCCACCAGTAACTGCTGAACCTGTTCCCGTCCGCATCCTGCACGGTCACCTCGACCCCATATTCAAAGGAAGTCTCGGTGTGGCGGCATCTAAGTCCGTTGGAATCAAGCACAAGCGAGTCGAAGATGGAATCTGAATATTCCCCCTCCTCCGAGATGAGTCCTTCGCCACAGTGCATTTTGAATATGCTCGCGTCGATCGCCATCCTTAGTCTTTCGTCCGATGTCAGGGCCGGATAAGTCTCGTCATAAAGTCCGAGTTCCTTGCCGGTCACGGCGTTTTTCGCCGTTCTGGACGGATCCGGCAAGTCTCTGCAAGGGTCTTCCGCAAGCATCCTGACCGTTGCGATCGCCTTTTTCAGGAAATCATCCAATTCGCTTTCCACCAGCCGGTTGGTGGAGAAACTGCCAAATTTTCCGTCCACGAAAAGGCAGACGCTGATCGATCTGTCCAGACAGTGCGAGACCTTGTCAAGTTCTCCGTTAAGGGTTCCGAACAGCTCCATCAGGCTCTTGTTCAGCGTGATGCGCACCTTGTCCGCTCCAAGTGCCAGAGACTTCTCCAGACATTTCTCCGCGACGAGAATCTCCTCCGCAGTCAACATTCCGTTTATCTCTTCCATCTTATTCTCCTCCAACTGTAAGCTTGTTGATCAGCACGGTAGGGATTCCGCAGGAGACCGGGCAACTCTGTCCCTTTCCGCACGTCCAGGCCCCCTCGTCAATCTTCAGGTCATTCCCCACGGCCACAATGTCGGCCAATGCTTGCGGCCCGTTACCGATGATGTTTATGTCCTTGACCGGCTGGGTCAGCCGTCCGTTCTCGATCAGGAATCCGCTCTTGACAAAGAACGTGAAATCTCCTTCACCGATCTGAACCTCACCGTTGCTGAACTGATCCACATATATTCCTTTCTTCACGGATGCGATGATGCTTTCCTTGTCGGCCTTGCCGCTTTCCATATATGTCGCCCTCATTCTCGGGATCGGAGCGTAACGGAATGATTCCCGCCGTCCGTTGCCGGTAGGGGAGACCCCGTAGAATCCGGCGCTGATCCTGTCGTGCAGGTATGAGGTCAGAATCCCGTCCTTTACCATATATGTCTTTTGTCCCGGAACGCCCTCGTCGTCGAAATTGATGGAACCTCTATTGAACGGAATCGTGCCGTCATCCACGATCGAGATGCTTTCGTCGCAGATTTTCTGTCCCATTTTCTCTGAGAAGACTGACTGGCCTTTCCTGTTGAAATCCGCCTCGAAAGCGTGTCCCATAGCCTCGTGCAGCAATATCCCCGAAGCTCCGGCACCCATCACGACAGGCATCTGCCCGCCTTTAGGGCGTTTGGCCACGAAACGGTCGTCTATCCCCGCCTCAATACTGTCCGCGATCTCGTCCAGAAGCGATTCCGTAAGCATCTCTGTGCCCGCTCGGTACGCCCTGGAGGTGTTCTTGCTCTCGATCTTGCCGTCCTGGCTGAACACGACTGAGGCTGACAGGATTCCCATCGGCCTTGTCTCGAATGTCAATTCTCCCAAGGAGTTGAACATCAGGATATCGCTTACTTGTCCGGAGAACGAGACGATGATCTTCACTATTCTGGAGTCTTTCGCGGCAATCTTCTCCTTCAATTTTTCCAGCCACGGGACAAGCTGCGTCGCGTCGGATGATCTCCAATCATATTCATAAGAATATCTGTCCTTAGGCGCAGTGACGGTTCTGCAGCAAATCGCAGACGCTGTTCCGGTGCCGCCTTCCGCTATCTTGGAGGCCGCCAGGGCCGCCTCGGCCATCGAGCGGGAATCCGTGCTTTCGGAGTAGGCATAGCCGGTCTTGTCTCCTTTCAGAACCCTGATTCCGACACCGTAGTCGATGTGGAATCCGCCTGAGGAGACGATTCCGTCCCGCAGCAGCAGATCGTTGTAGGACGTGTTCTCGAAGAACAGGTCGCAGTAGCTTCCGCCTCCTTTCAGACCATCGGCCGCAAGCCTTTCCAATTGTGTTTCGCTGACCTGGAACAGGCTGAGATAGAAATTCTTATCCTTGTACATTCTTTAGTTTCCTTTTTTCTTCTTCCAGATGTTTTTCATATTCTTCGTTGATCGCCTGGATCTTGCTGAACTTCTCCGGCTCCCGGATTATCTTTCCGTCCTCCGACGCCTCGGCCACAATTGAGAACGGCACTTTCGAGTTGTCAAGAAGAAGCCATCTGTCGCAGATCGGCATAAAGTCCCGGAAAAGATAGTGGAGTCCGACATTGTAGCGCCTCCGGATGGTCTCTTCCTTGATGTTATGCCCTCCGGTGGCCACCCTTGCGGCCACTCTTGCGACTGCAAGATCCGGAGAGTTCAGCCATAAGTACAGAATCGTGACATAGTACCCGGCTTCCTTCGCGTCCTTTATCACCTTGAGAAGAAAACGTGTGGCGAGCGTGGTCTCGATGCAGAAATCGGCCTTCCTCTGGAGCAGGAACCTCATCTTCATCAGCATATAGCGGCTGGCGGCGACGTAGGCGCTTTCCGGATGGAACGGCGAAAGGCTTTTCGCGAACTCATCGGAGTTCACGAACTCGCTGCATTCCAGCATCCCCGGCAGAAGCGCGTAGGACGCCGTGGTCTTCCCGGAACCGTTGCAACCGGCTATGATGAAAAGTCTTGGCATATATCAATTCCCAAAGGCGGACAATCATTTGCGAATATTGCAAACTGTCGGCCACATTTATTATTATACGAATATATTCGTTATTTTGTTTTGGTCGGCTTTGGATGTGTCACACCGTAGCCGAAGAGGGAGAAGTCCCCTTTGCAAGGATCGCCGGGGAATATGTCCGCGAAGCAGTCGGTGATCTCCCTCACGGTCACAAGGTCTTTTTGCTTTCTGTACGTGAGTCCGAGTGCGATCGCCTCGTCATAGACGTGTACGTCCAACGGGATGAGAAGATAGGCTGGATCCGTGTCCTTCCATATTCCCAAATCCACCTTGCCATCGTTCCTGACCATCCACCGCCTCATCATATTGATCTTCTTGTTCGGAGCCTTGAGGTCGGATTTCTGGCCGAAGATATTCGTCCTGAACTCGTCCTGGGACAGAGATTCGAGGGATGGGCTTGCCTCATAGGCGCTTTTCAGACGGGAGCATATTCCAGCCACCTCGCTCCATTTGATCGTGCGGTGGATGCTGGTGCCGTCGTCCCGCCACTTGCCGCGCATCACATATTCATAAGGCTTCCAGTCCATTTCCTCGAAAAGTCTGCCGCAGTCCCTGATGATCATCGCCCTGCGGCCCCAGGCGAAATGCGCCGCGAAGACCGCCGCGATTTCCACGTCGGCCAATGAGCGTTTCCCGGCCTTGAAACGCTGCGCGAACAAGGTCGGGAAAGCTATCGGATCTTCCTGGAAGTACTGAGGGTCGTTGTAGGTCTCAGCCCACAGAATCAAAGTTTGTCTTGTCTCTTCTGTCATTTAGAAGTCATTTTTGCCGAGCCTGAAGTATTTTGTTTTAATCCTTCGTCGCCGCCTCCAGTTTCTTAAGCAGCGCGAACATCACCACACCGGCGGCGATGCAAAGTCCCATCAGAATGCTCCAGTTGGCCGTGAGGGAAACCTTTTTCCAAAGCAGTCCAGGGATGGAACTGAGGTAGTTGCCGACAGCGGTCGCCGCGAACCACAGACCCATCATAAGACCTTTGTACTTAGGAGGCGCCACCTTCGACACGAAGGAGATGCCCATCGGGCTGAGCAGAAGCTCGGCGAAAGTCAGGATAAGGTAGGTTCCGATCAGGTACATCGGCACCACTGGATCCGGAGCTACCGTGCCGTTGAGCGAAGCCGGTGAAGGCTGGCCAATGGAGGCGAAGATCATCACCAGATAGCCGCAGGCCGCCACAAGCATTCCTATTCCGATCTTCTTCGGCGCGGAAGGCTCCATTCCCTCAGGATGCTTGGCGGTCTTTTTCGCGGCGAGGGCACTGAATATGGCCATAGACACCGGTGTGAGGGCCACCACGAAGAACGGATTGAACTGCTGGAAGAGCTGTGGCTGAATCTCCAGAGGGTTAGGAAGGCCTTTGAATATGGCGTAGGCCCCGCACCAGAGGGCGGCGGTCACGACTCCGCAGCCTATCTTGCCGGAAGTCTTCTCAGACTGGAATATTCCGAAAAGAGTATAGACTGAGGTCGCGATAAGAGCCAGCGCCCAGATGTTGAACCCGATTCTGCTCCAGCCCTCGGCAGTGCTTTGTGTGTAGTCGCGTGCGAACCAGGTCAGCGACTGGCCGTTCTGGTGGAACGCCATCCAGAAGAAGATAACCACAGCAAACACGAGGCACAGGGCCACGATACGCTCCTTGGTCTGTTTCGGAGTGAGTTCCACGTAATTGCCTCCGGAGGTCTTGGCCTGTTTGGCGTTGACGTCAGCGTGCTTGAACCAGCTCTTTGTCGCGAAATAGATCGCTATCGAGACCACGAGTGAGATGCACGCCACCGCGAATCCCATATTGTAAGAAGCAGAAAGCTTGTCGATGTAGTACGGACAGAACTGGTCGAGCCCCATTCCGGCCGCGTTTGCGTCCGGCATCATCGCCATAAGCCCGTTCAGTTGCTCGGCTCCCTCCGGAGTGATCGTGCCGGCTATCTGCTGGTGGGCCAACGCCGGAATCGCAGCCTTGTATATGAGCCCCGCCTTTGCCAGGAACTTGTTTGTGATGGCGGTGGCGGCGGCAGGAGCGAACATCGAACCGATGTTGATGGCCATATAGAACAGGCTGAACGCGCTGTCCCGTTTGGATGCGTACCGTGGATCATCGTAAAGGTTGCCGACCAGAACCTGAAGGTTCCCCTTGAATAGACCCGTTCCGACAGCGATGAGCAGCAGGGCCGCGAGCATCACGGTGACTCCAAACCCGTTGGCCGCTGTAGGGACTGCCAGTACCAGATAACCGATGAACATCACGCAGATGCCCGTCACGACGCATTTTCCGAATCCGATTTTGTCCGCGAGCCATCCTCCCACGACCGGCATAAAATAGACCGCCGCGAGGAAGATTGAATATACCTGGCTGGCCGTTGACTGCTCCCATCCGAACTTGGCCTGGAGGAACAGCATGAAGATGGCCAGCATCGTGTAGTAGCCGAAGCGCTCGCCCGTGTTGGCGAGGGCGAGCGCGAATAAACCTTTCGGTTGGTTTTTGAACATACTATGTTACTTTGTTACTTTCTCAAGCCACTTGACCATGCCGAGCATCACGCCCATTGCCAGGAGGCACATGCAGAGGAACACGCTCCAGCAGGCCCACAGAGGCATCTTGTTGTACATCAGAGGCCCGATCCACAAGAAGAGGTTGCCGACGGCGGTCGCGCCGAGCCAGAGTCCCTGGCAAAGTCCGAGAAGGTGCTTCGGGGCGACCTTCGACACGAACGAGAGACCCAGAGGAGAGATGAAGAGTTCCGCTACCGTGAGGAAGAAGTAGGTCGCGATCAGAACCCAAGGGCCGGCCTTCATCGTGGCCTGCTGGGCGACTTCCATACCTCTGAAATCGGTGGCTGAAGGGTAACCCATCACGCCTGAGAATATGGCCAGGAACAGGTAGGCCGTGGCGGCGATACCCATACCGTAGGCGATCTTGCGAGGGGTGGAGATCTGCTTGCCTCTCTTGCCGAGGGCGCCGAAGATCCACATGATGATCGGGGTCAGCACGATCACGAAGAATGGATTAACCGCCTGCCATATTTCCGGAGCGATCTTGTCCGTGTTGACGAAGTCACGCGCGAAGAGCGAGAGGGACTGTCCGTTCTGATGGAATGCGAGCCAGAAGAAGATCACAACGCCGAGAACCGCGAACAGGGCGTACATTCTCTGCTTGATCTCCTTTGCCATGGTGGCCTTCTCCTCGGCGGTGTAGCCGGCATTGGCGGAGGCTGCCTTCTTGGCAGGAGTAGGGAATTTCTTCTTGTTGGCAAGGAATACCACAAGAGAGATCATCATGGCCACGACGGAGGCGATGAAGGAATAGTGGATACCGGCGTTGAACACGTCCAGATAGTTCGTGCAGAAAGTGCCTACGGCCTCTCCGCCCTGGGCCAGCATCGCAGGATCGGCGCCCGCCTTCACGGCCTCGTCCATGAAGTTCTGCGAGGTGGTGCCGTTGCTGATGAACTCATGGCAGAGTCTAGGGAGCTGTGAGTTGTAGATGAATCCGTTGACTTTCAGCCACCAGCTTCTAAGAAGAGGAGCCACGAACGGAGCCACGAGGCCTCCGATGTTGATGAACACGTAGAAGATCTGGAAACCGGAGTCGCGCTTTCCCTGTGCCTCTTTGAGAGCCTCGGGACCCTGCTTGGCGGCCTCGGCCTCGAAATTGTCGTACATCTGTCCGACGATCGCCTGGAGGTTGCCCTTGAACAGACCGTTGCCGAACGCGATCAGGAAGAGAGCGAAGCAGGTCAGCGGCAGCAGCCACGCCTTGTTCTCAGGTGTCGCGAGGATCGGAACGGAGAGAACCACATAGCCCAACGCCATAATGATGAGACCTTTCTGGATGGTTCCCTTGTAGTTCTGCGTGCGGTCGGCGATGATACCTCCCACAAGGCTGAGAATGTATATTCCAGCATAGAAGAATGAGTAGATGAGTCCTCCTGTCTCGTCACTCAGCCCGAACTTCGAACAAAGGAAGAGTGTGAGAACCGCATTCATAATGTAGTACCCGAAGCGCTCGCCCATGTTGCTCAGCGCCGCTGAAATCAGTCCTTTAGGATGTCCTTTCATACAATGTTGTTTACTTTTAAATTATTTGTGTTATTAATATTTCATTCTATGCCCCGCTTGGCTCTCCGTTTGGCTGTTATACGTGCGTCCAAAATCCATCTCTCTCTTCCTGCTCGCATAACAAGTTACTAATATACGCAAAACTCCTCAACTCACCAAATTTATGTCGTAGTCCGACTCTCGGTCATAAAATCAGCTTCAATATTTGATTCTGAAATAGTCAAGGAGTTTCTTGTAATAGTCTTGTGCTGTCAGACAGGTATCTGTAAGGTACCCGGGAATTGTTTTCCATTCGTGCAATCCACGATAATAGAACATTTTCAGTTCGTCTGTAATAATGAACGGAACAATGTCGTGATTAAGACATTCCTTGAACATTATCAGGCGTCCGACTCTGCCATTACCATCCTGAAAGGGGTGTATTGCTTCAAAACGCTGATGAAAGCCAAGTATATCATCAAACAGAATTACCTTTTTCCCTCTGTATTCTTTTAACAATGCACGCAGTTCATGCCCTACATTCTGTGGTGAGGTCGTCTCCATTCCTCCAACCTCGTTAGGTATCCGTTTGTATTCACCGACCGTAAACCAGGATTTCGATGCGTCCGAAGTCCCGCTTTTCAGCAACCGGTGAAGTTGTTTTATCATACTTTCTGTCAATGGCTCTTTCGCGTGGTCAATTATAAAGTCGATGCAGCGGAAATGATTGGTGGTTTCAATGATATCATCCACTTTCACAGCATTATCCGTGATTCCAATCGTGTTAGTCTCGAATATGTATCGAGTCTGCTCTTTTGTTAACCGGCTACCTTCGATATGGTTTGAATTATATGTCAGGTCAATTTGAGTGCGGTGATATATTCCGCCTTTGATTCCGGAGTCTTTTTGCTCGCACAATGTCTTCAAAAGGGGAGATATCCTGTTTTTTGCATTCTTGCGCTGAGGGAGTGGAGCCTCGGCTGGCACACTCCACGTTTTGCCGACAAGCTGTGCTCCAGCAATTTTACCTTGAACACAGTAGTTCCTCACTGTGCGTTCGGCGACACCGTGTGCCGCTGCATATTCTTTAGTAGAGATGTAATCCATAATCTACGGCACGGAAAATAGCATATGCCGATACAAATATAGGATTTCTTGCCGTTATCGGCAAGAAATGGCGGTTGTTTTGTCTATTCTTCCGGACTCATGCCGATAGGCCTTGTCCCTAATCTGTGCTCAGCTTGCACGTAAATTATCATTTATCTGACAGTCATATCCCCAAGGTGTCAGTCAGGCGAAAGATTCGGAAATACGAGGAATCCAGGTACGCCGTTTTTGAGTTCTCGTTCCCATAACCGAAAAATTGCCTAAATTTACACCCAAAACAGAAACGCAGATGGAAATCGATGAATTGGAACGTGGCCGGCTGAGGAGCAAAGTGCTGAACTTCCTTAAGGCCAATGATATTGAATATAAGTTGTACGAGCATCCGGCATTGTGCTCGGTGGAGGAGTGTCTGGCGTATTGGGGGAATATTCCTGACGCGACGCATTGCAAGAACCTTTTTCTGCGGAACCATAAGGGGAACAGGCACTACCTTGTGAGTATGGAATGCCACAAGACGCTCGACATTCATAGTATGGAGCATATGCTGAAGCAGGGAAAGCTGTCTTTCGCGTCGGAGGAAAGGATGGTTCGATGCCTTGATCTGCATCCTGGGTCGGTGTCGGCCTTCGGACTCATCAACGACATCAATCCAAAGGATGCGGATCCCAAGGAACTATTCCCGAACGGACATAGGGTCAAATATTACATTGACAGTGCATTACGCACGGCGGACAAGATAAGTTTCCATCCTTGCGAGAACACGGCCAGCGTCGTGATTTCGGGGGAGGACTTTCACCGCTTCCTGTCGATATGGGGCGGCGAGGTCGAATGGTTGGAAATATGATTGGTACGGAATCCGGAATCATAATTAAATTTCATATTGACCTCCTCTTTCATTATATTTGCCTGATGTGCGACAGATTGTAGAAAGATGAAGATTTTGACGAAACTGATGCAAGGACTTCTGAGGGTGATCTCGGCGCTTCCGCTGGGGTTCCATTACGTGTGGGCGGGCTTCTTTGCCTGGCTGCTGCGTGATGTGATGCATTACCGCCGTGATGTGGTGATGATCAACCTCTCCCGCGCTTTCCCTGACAAGAAATACAAGGAACTGAAGCAAATCTCCAATGCCTTCTACAAGCATTTCGGCGAGGTGATAGCCGAGACCATCTGGTTCGGCGGATGCCGCAATCCTGAAAGGCTGCACAGGAAACGTCTGGTGGAATATACTAACATCGATGCCGTTGAGGCCGCGCTTGCGGAAAGTCCCGGAGTTGTCGTGCTCAACAGCCATTTCGGCAACTGGGAACTGACCGGAGGCTGCCTGAATTACGACTACCGCCCAAACCGGGAACAATCGGTGATGAACGTAGATAATGTAATCGCCGTCTATAAGCCGTTGAGCAGCAGGATGTGGGACGAAATAATGCGTGTCAACCGCTGCGCTCCGGTTCTGCGTTACGACTACACCGGTTACGTCAGTTCCGTGAACCTCCTGCGTTTCGCCTTGTCTCACAAGGAGGACAAGAAAATCTACATAATCCCGACCGACCAGTGCCCTTACCGGAATTCTACGGTGAATGACGTTGTGGACTTTATGCACCAGCCGACCCGGACGATGCTCGGCGGCGCGTCGATCGCCCACAAACTGCACTACAGCGTCTTCTATATGAGCCTGATTCCGGTCTCCCGAGGCCACTACGAATGGACCTTCAAGGAAATATGCCGCGACGCCTCGACGATGACCCCTCACTCGATAATGCAGGAATATTACAGCCTGCTTCAGGTCGATCTGGAAAAACACCCGGAGAACTACCTCTGGACGCACAAAAGATGGAAATGACAAAAATTTTATGAATATGAAGAATTACCGCACAGTATCGCTTCTCTGTCTGGCCGCCGCTTTGCTGCCGGAGGGAAGAATCTCGGCCCAGGATCCCGTAGGAACCGTTTCCTACGCCCTTCCTCAGACCACCATCACAATCGAGGTGGAGGCCGTCCGTGAATATTTCTATGCAGGCCCTTACGCCAAGTACGCCCAGAAATATCTTGGCGTTGACGCCCGTCAGGCAGACCAGACCACCTGCACGCTCAGCACGGTCCGTATGACCCCGTACATCGAGGCCGACCAGAATTTCCGCTACTATGTCAATCCGGACAAGGCCACGCAGTCTTTCCTTTCGCTTACCTCCCAGGGACTTATCGCGGTCAATGACGGAAGTTTCGGTGAGAGCGCCGAGTGGAGGTTCACCACGCAGGCCGGGGCTGATTTCAACGGAAAGGGTGTAAGCTCCAACCTTACATCCGAAGCCGCCACGCTTTACCGTGGAGTCAAGGAGGACGCTTCCTACAACCGCATCGCCGTGCAGCAGAATATGGTTGTCCAGAAGTCCCTTGAGCAGAGGGCCAAGGAGGCAGCCGACATGATATTCAATCTTCGTCAGAAAAGGGTTCAGATCGTCACAGGCGACACCGACGCCACTTACAGTGGTGAGGCTATGGGGGCGGCCCTCAAGGAAATCTCCGCTCTGGAGAAGGAATATATGTCCATGTTCATCGGCTACAGCGATTTCCAGACCCAGAAACTCAAATGCGATGTCGTTCCTGTAAAGAACAGGAAGTCTCAGACCTACGTAGCGTTCAGAATCTCAGATACAGACGGAATCGTCTCGGCAGACAATATGTCCGGAAAACCTTACCTTTTGGAGATTGTCCCTCAGCCGATCGGAGAGGCTTCCGGCAAGGGTGCCCAAGCAAAGTCGAATGTGGCCATCTACAGGATTCCGGCCATCTGCACAGTCCGTCTTTCCGATGGCGTGACCTCGTTCCTTCAGGACAGGATGGCCATCTACCAGCTCGGAACCGAGGGCTATTTCCCGCTTTCAAAGTAATCCGGAAAAAATATTCAGCAAACATTAAAGAATACATATTCACATATTAATAGAATAACGCTATGACAATTAAAGATTTGCAGCCAAAGGCCGTTTGGGAGAACTTCTACGGCCTGACAAGGGTTCCTCGTCCTTCAAAGCACGAAGGCAAGGTTCAGGACTATCTCCTGGGCTGGGGAAAAGAACACGGTGTTGACGTGAGGAAGGACGACACCGGCAACATCATATTCACAGTTCCGGCCACTCCAGGCTACGAGAACCGCAAGGGAGTGATAATGCAGGCCCACATGGACATGGTTCCGCAGAAGACCGCTGACACGAAGCACGACTTCCTCACTGATCCTATCGAGACCGAGATAGACGGGGAGTGGGTGACCGCGAAGGGAACTACCCTCGGAGCCGACAACGGAATCGGAGTCGCTCTCGCTCTTTCCGTTCTTCAGGACAAGACTTTGAGGCACGGCCCGCTTGAGGCTCTCATCACCTACGATGAGGAGACCGGCATGACCGGAGCCAACTCGCTCAAGGCCGGAATATTAAAGGGAGACATTCTTCTGAACCTTGACTCTGAGGAGGAAGGCGAGCTTTGCACCGGTTGCGCCGGTGGAGTTGACGGCGCGGCTGACTTCGCTTACAGAACATATAAGACTCCTGAAGGATTCGTCGGCTACAAGATCACCGTCAAGGGACTCAAGGGCGGACACTCCGGAATGGACATTTCCCTCTTCAGGGGCAACGCCAACAAGATCATCTGCCGTCTTCTCGAAGCCGTAATCTCTGAATATGACGTAAAGGTCGCGTCCATCACCGGTGGATCCCTCCGCAACGCCATCCCGTTCGAGGCCGAGGCCGAGATTCTCGTCCCGTCAGCGGACTCGCGCAAGGTCAAGGCTCTCGTTGAGAAGAAGTTCGAGGAGTCCAAGTTCGAGTACCAGTACTCAGACCCGGATATGATTCTCATCTATGAGAAGCAGAGCGCTCCGGCTGCCCGTTACATCAGCCCTAAGGTGATCGGCAAGGCTGTCAAGGCCATCCTTGCCTGCCCTCACGGAGTCCAAAGGATGAGCGACACTCTTCCTGGCCTGACCGAGACCTCTACCAATATGGCTATCGTCCGCACCCAGAAGGGACATCTCACGGTTCACTCCTTGACCCGCAGCTCGATCGACGCGGCCAAGATGTATCTCGCCGACTCGATCCGTTACGTATTTGAGCTCGCCGGCGCGAAATATTCGACATCAGGCGCTTACAGCGGTTGGGCTCCGAAACTCGGCACTCCGATGATCAAGGTTCTGGAGGACACCTTCAAGAGCCTCTTCGGAAAGGAACTCAAGATCACGGCCACCCACGGAGGACTTGAGTGCGCCATTATGGGAGCCAAGTATCCGAACTGGGAGATGGTTTCCATAGGACCTACCATCCTCTATCCTCACTCTCCGGACGAGCGCGTGAACATCGCTTCCGTCGCCGAGACCTGGAAGTTCCTCGTCGCCGTGCTTGAGAATATTCCTGAAAAGTAATTTGTCTTGACCTCTAATTTGCGAAAGTTGAGATAATTGACTATATTTGCAGTCCTTTTGGGTTGGCATACGTCCCCGAAAGAACTGCAATTTATTTATTATTAAACAATTAAGTCAAATGTTAAAACAGTACGAGACCGTTTTCATCGCAACTCCCGTTTTGTCTGAACAACAGATGAAGGAAGCGGTTGCCAAGTACACAAAACTGATCGCCGACAATGGTGGCGAGGTAGTGTACGAGGAGGACTGGGGACTTCGTCAGCTGGCATATCCAATCCAGCACAAGACCTCAGGATTCTATTATCTTATCCAGTTCAAGGCTGAGCCAAGCTTCATCGCCACCCTTGAGACCCAGTATTTCCGTGATGAGAGGATCATCAGGTTCCTTACCGTGGCTCTTGACAAGCACGCCGAGGCTTACGCCGCGAAGAGAAGGGAGAACAGGAACAAGCCTGCCGCTCCTAAGGCAGAGGAGGCTCCGGCTGAGGCTCCGGTAGCCGCTGAAGAGAAAACAGAGGAAAACGCATAATCAAGGAGGAATGAATTATGGCACAGAATGACGCACAGAACGCAGGAATCCGCTATCTCAATCCTCCTACAGTAGAGGTTAGGAAGAAGAAGTACTGCCGTTTCAAGAAGGCAGGCATCAAGTATGTTGATTACAAGGACGCTGAGTTCCTTAAGAAGTTCCTCAACGAGCAAGGTAAGATTCTCCCTCGCCGTATCACCGGTACTTCTCTGAAGTTCCAGAGGAAAGTCGCTCAGGCAGTGAAGAGGGCTCGTTCCCTTGCTCTGCTTCCTTATGTAACTGACCTTCTTAAATAATAGGAGAGCGAGATTATGAAGATCATTTTGAAGAAAGAAGTTGCCAATCTCGGCGAGGCCGGAGATGTGGTAGAGGTAAAGTCAGGTTACGGCCGCAACTACCTTATCCCTCAGGGATTCGCTTGCGCCGCCACTCAGTCCGCTCTTAAGCAGCTTGAGGAGACAAAGCGCCAGAGGGCTCACAAAGAGGCCAAGCTTATCGCTGACGCCGAGGCTCTCGCAGCCAAGATCGAGGCCACACCTGTCAAGGTGGCCGTAAAGGTCAGCGAGTCCGGCAAGATCTACGGTTCTGTCACTACAGCTCAGATCGAAGAGGCTCTCAAGGCCGCTGGTGTAGAAGTTGACAAGAAGAACATCACCCTCGGTGAGATCAAGACCGTAGGCGAGTACGAAGGCTCTGTCAAGTGCTACAAGGCTGTCAAGGCCACCGTAAAGGTAACCGTTGAGGCCGAGGCCTAATCCCAAGTTTATGTGAAGCCGATTTTGGCTGACAATATTTTAGACCGCAGATTTCCTGCGGTCTTTTTTTCGTCCCTCTTTAGCAACGAAATCACGTTAAAATGTTGCCACGGATCTCTTCTTAACCTTCTCGGGCAACGCTCGGGGCCCAGAAAGCGCAGTGTTGCACAAAATTGCTTCCGTCGCATTGCTTTTTATCTCTGACGGGAGCATATATATCGCAAAATGTTCTCGACGAGGTGGTACTTATCTTTGAGAAACAGTCTCGATTGACTAACAATGTGTTACAAATTATTGCTAGTCATGGCAGGAGAGCAACGTTTTGTAACTTATTTATTAATAGGATTTTATCAATTATAGCCGTGTGAGAGACGTCTCTGAACGGTAACGATTTATGGCGTTTTTGTTGCTTAAGAGGTATTTCATGCTCTTTTCGGCAACGTTTTGTGGGTGAAGTGTTACCCAGGAGTGCGAGTTCAAAGAATGATGGCATATTCATAGATGCGAATGGCAATGTGGGCGGAATATTCCGGCACTTGAATATTCATTAGCATATTCATTAACCTTTAGAGGAAAGGTTGGAGTTGAAAGGAAATTTTTATACATTTGTTTGGACAAACGGTCGTCATGGAATCGTTTGTCTGCTTGCTTTCCATGCAGGCGTGACCAGGATTATTAACACGTTAATGAAGATTATTTCTTGAATATGAAAGAATACATCATCGCCCTGGATCAGGGCACGAGCTCGTCAAGGGCTATTGTTTTCAATAAGAGGGGCGAGGCTATGGCCGTTCGCCAGAAGGAATTCACACAGCATTTCCCGAAGCCGGGGATGGTGGAGCACGATCCGATGGATATCTGGGCCACCGAATATGCGATGATGACTGAGGCGGTCACATCGCTTGGACTTGGGGGAGCGGACATCGCCGCCATCGGAATCACCAACCAGCGCGAGACCACTATCGTGTGGGACGCCGAGACAGGAAAACCTGTTTATAATGCCATCGTGTGGCAGGATAGAAGGACTTCTGAATATTGCGACTCGCTCAAGGCCGCGGGAGTGACGGATATGATCCGCCGCAAGACCGGCCTCATCATCGACGCTTATTTCTCCGGAACGAAGATACGCTGGATCCTTGAGAATGTACCGGGAGCCCGTGAGCGTGCCGAGCAGGGAAAGCTTCGCTTCGGCACAGTGGACAGTTGGCTGGTGTGGAACCTGACCGGCGGACACGAGCACATCACGGACGTGAGCAACGCCTCCCGTACGATGCTGTTCAACATCAACACACTGGAGTGGGATGAAGAGCTTCTTGATCTTCTGAATATTCCCGCATCGATGATGCCGCAGGTCAAATCCTCATCGGAAGTTTATGGAGAGACTGATCTTTTAGGCGGAAACGTTCCTGTCGCGGGAATAGCCGGTGACCAGCAGGCCGCTCTGTTCGGTCAGATGTGCATCGAACCGGGATCCGTCAAGAACACTTACGGCACAGGTTGTTTCTTGCTGATGAACACAGGTGAGAAGCCGATAATGTCTAAGAACAACCTTCTCGCCACCATCGCGTGGAAGATCGGCGACAAGGTGGACTATGCCCTTGAAGGGTCTATATTCGTTGCCGGCTCTGTCGTTCAATGGCTGCGTGACGGCCTTGGAATCATCAGGAGTTCATCTGAGGTTGAGGCTCTTGCGGCCTCTGTACCGGACAATGGTGGAGTCTATATGGTGCCTGCGTTGACGGGACTTGGTGCTCCGTACTGGGATCAGTATGCTAAAGGCGGGATATTCGGAATAACCCGTGGAACCACGGCGGCACACATCGCCAGAGCGGCTCTTGAAGGCATCGCATTCCAGACAATGGACATTGTCTCGGCTATGGAGAAGGATTCCGGAATCCATCTCGGGGAATTAAAAGTGGATGGCGGCGCGTCCCGCAACAACCTTATGATGCAGTTCCAGTCCGACATCCTTGGCGCCAAAGTCATAAGGCCTAAAGTGACCGAGACGACGGCTCTCGGTGCGGCTTACCTTGCCGGGCTGGCTGTCGGCTTCTGGGAGAGCCTTGATGACGTGAAGAAGCAATGGGAGGCAGACAGCGTCTTCACTCCTTCGATGGATGAGGATGCCGTCAAGGCGGCCAAAGCCGGATGGGCCGACGCTATCGGACGAACATTAACCAATAAGTAGTGAATATTATGAATCCATATTTCGCCGAGTTTCTCGGCACACTTGTACTAATCCTTATGGGTGACGGAGTCTGCGCCTGCACCAGCCTTGAGAAATCCAAAGGCAAGGGCGCCGGTTGGGTAGTGATAACCTTGGCGTGGGGCTTTGCCGTGATGTGCGGAGTTTTCATCGCTGGACCATATTCAGGAGCGCACCTCAATCCGGCCGTGACAATTGGTTTGGCCGTGGCTGGCTCGTTCCCTTGGGCTTCGGTTTTAGGCTACATCATCGCGCAGATGTTAGGTGGCTTTTGCGGTGCGACCCTTGTCTGGGCATTCTACAAGGATCATTACGATGCCACTGACGATCCGGACACGAAACTCGGCACATTCTGCACGATGCCGGCCATCTACAATCCGGCGAGGAACTTCTTCTGCGAGTTCGTCGGAACCTGGCTGCTGGTGTTCTGCATCCTGATGTTCTCCGTTAGTGGCAACACCTCGGAAGTCGGCCTTGGCGCGAGCGGCTCGTTCCCTGTCACAATGCTCATTATGGCGATCGGTATGTCCCTTGGAGGTGCGACAGGCTACGCGATCAATCCGGCAAGGGATCTTGCCCCGCGCATCGCCCACGCTGTCCTTCCGTTCAAGAGTCCGAAGCGCGACAGCGGCTGGAACTACAGCTGGGTTCCTGTCCTCGGCCCGATCGCCGGAGCCGCGTTCGCCGCTCTGTGTTTTATCTTGATATTCTGACGTTATATGGTTGGTGAGCCTGCGGTGCACTGAGCTGCCGAAGTGTCGAACCTACCATATAAACAGCTTCTAAATATTAGGTCATATTATGAGACAACATATTCATAAATTGTTTTGTCTGGCGGCAATGGTTATGCTCGCGTCCGCCATGGCTCCGGACGCTTCCGCGCAGCAGGCGCTTTGGAGTGGGGCGCAGGTGGTGTCCCCTCAAATCAATGAAGACAACACGGTGACTTTCAGGTACTCCGGCCCAAATGTAATAAGAGTCCAGGTGACCGGCGACTTTCTGCCGCCACAGAAAATCAGCACTCCGAACGGCGAGTTCAAGGTTCCAGGCATCGCTGAACTGACACAGAATCAGAACGGTGTCTGGGAATATACCAGCGCCCCTCTTGAGCCGGAGCTTTACAGCTACTCTTTCATAGTGAACGGCCAGCGTATGAACGACCCGTCGAATGTCTATCAGATAAGGGATGTGGCCACGGTCACGAGCATATTCATTGTCGGCGGAGGGCAGGCTGACCTTTACAAAGTCAGTGACGTGCCGCACGGGACGGTGTCGAAGGTCTGGTATGACAGCCCTTCCCTTGGCATGCGGCGAAGAATGACGGTCTACACTCCGGCAGGTTATGAAAACAACAGAAAGGTCAGATACCCTGTGCTTTACCTTTTGCACGGAATGGGCGGAGACGAGCAGGCGTGGATGGAACTCGGCCGCGCCTCCCAGATCCTTGACAACCTCATCGCGCAAGGCAAGGCGAAGCCGATGATCGTGGTGATGCCGAACGGCAACGCCTCGCAGGAGGCCGCCCCGGGCGAGACTTCCAACGGCCTCGTCCAGCCACAGTTCAACCTTCCGAAGACAATGGACGGCACCTACGAAACCTCCTTCCCTGAAATCATTGAATATGTTGACTCCCACTATCGTACAATCCGCAAAAAGGAGGGACGAGCGATAGCCGGACTGTCGATGGGCGGGTTCCATTCCCTCCACATCTCAAAGGAATATCCCGGCACATTCTCGTACATAGGCCTGTTCTCCGCCGCCATATTCCCGGAAAAGAAATCTCCTGTCTATGAGGACTTTGACGGCAAGCTGGCGAGACTTTTCGCCAACAAGCCATCACTTTTCTGGATCGGCATCGGGAAGGATGACTTCCTCTATCAGGCCAACTCCGACTTCCGCAAGAAACTTGATGACGCTGGTTATGAATATTCCTACGTAGAGTCCGACGGCGGCCACATCTGGCGCAACTGGCGCATCTACCTCAGCCGGTTCGTCCCGCTGCTGTTCCGATGACAAACCGGCTTGAAGTGAATCACGCCTATGGACTCAGCCATAGAAATCAGGTTGAGCCTCTATATTGCTGAAATGTAACAAACAACGAATATGAGCGCACTTTCTGTACTGTATATAGTTCTCCCGATCCTTGCTGTTTCCCTTTGCCATGCGTTAGAGGTGGTGTTTACCGCCAGACGGTGGGCATCACATCATAGCGCTTCCTCGGATGAGGCGCACCAAAGTTTAGTGAATATCCTCTTCCGCCTTTCCGGAATGAATATGTCAGCGTTAGTCATTGCCGCTGTTGTTGGTTTCCTTGCTGTTCTCCTCTCAACCACCGCATTGTTCGCCGGCGGTTTATGGGCCGAACTCGTCTGGACGACAGTCTTTATGGCATATTCAGTGTGCTCCCTGATCAACATAGTCCGTGCAGTAACCCTCAAAGGTTATGTCCCCGGACTCGTGACCAGCATTATCTCCGTCCCTCTCATCGCGTACGCGGCATATTCATTATCCCTCGTCTGGCCCTGGTGGGAAATGCTGCTCTTCGCCATCCTCGGCCTTGTCCTCGCCCTCGCCAATCTTTACTTCGCTCAACGTCTCGGCCAACGCCAGACTTCCAAATCGACAAAGAATTAAGTTTTATGAATAAGATATTGACCATACTTGCGGCCATCATGATGGCAGTGATGACATCGTGCTCAGTGAAAACCGTAGATGTCGCTTTCGACCCTAATGTCAAGGATTACACTCCGGTTGTCGTTGAAATCCTGAAGTCACATCCGAAAGGAAACGTGAGGATTCTCTTCGGCAAAGGTATCTACCCGTTCTATCCGGAGCAGGGGGCGCGGGAGTTCCTGACGCTCTCGAACAACGACAGCGGTGACAAGCGCATAGCCTTCCTGATCAAGGACATGAGGAATGTCACGATCGAAGGCAACGGCTCCGACTTCATGTTCCACGGGTGCATGGTGCCGTTCGCCGTCAAGGGGTCGTCCAATGTCACCATCAAGGGTGTGTCGGTCGATTACGACTATCCTTGGACTTTCGAAGGGACGGTTCTCTCCAGCGATCCGGTCAGCAGAAGCTTCACTGTCAAGGTCTTCCCGGACACCAAGTACCGTATCGAAGGCGACAGGCTTTTCTTCGGAGGCTATGACTGGGAGTATCCGATGGGGGAGAGCATCCTTTTCGACCCGAAGACCCACAGACCTTTCTTCGACACCTGCGCCTACGACCACGGCTATTGGTCGGGCGAGATGGGAGCCAGGGATCTCGGCGACGGCGTGGTCGAGTTCACCCGCCTGAGCGCGAGGGACGTTCCGCCTGTTGGAAGCGTCTGGGACGACAAAGGGCCTACAGGACTTAACAGACGTTTCCCGGCGATGGCAGTGCTGTCATCAAAGAATATAAACATAGAGAATGTCCACATCTACCGGAGTGGCGGGATGGGACTGATAGCTGAATATTCAGAGAATATCTCGGTGAAAGGTTTCTCTACTGCGGCTCACGAAGGTTCTCCGAGGATGGTGACCACTTCCGCTGACGCGACCCACTTTGTCAGCTGCAACGGAAAGATAATCATCGAGGACAGCCTGTTCGAGAGTATGCTGGACGATGCCGCCAACATTCACGGAATATATATGCTTGTGGACTCGGTGCTGTCGGTGAATACTTTACGAGCGCATTTCGGTCATTTTCAACAGGTTGGCAATCAATTCGCTGACGCTGGAGATAAGATCAGTTTCGTGGACAAGTCCAATCTTCGTCCGGTCGGCTCCGGCAGGATCAGGAGCATCGACAAGTCCGACCTCAAGGCCTACATCATAGAGACCGATTTCGATCTTGGCGGTGTCGTGGATCCGACCAACATCGCCCTTGAGAACATCTCCAGAGGCGCGGATGTCACGATTCGGAACTGCACCGTTCGCTACAACAGGGCCAGAAGCCTTCTGCTCTCGACCTATGGCGACGTGCTTGTGGAGGACTGTGATTTCGCCTCGCAGATGTCCGGAATCTGTGTCAGCGGCGATGCCAACTTCTGGTACGAGTCCGGAAGGACAAAGAACATCGTGATTAGAAACAACAAGTTCACGGATCTGGCCATCGGCGCGAACGGCCCGCAGGCCATCCTCCAGATCGATCCTGAAATTCCTACCAAGACCAGGGGCAATGATTTCCACTATCATAACCGTGTGGTTTTCTCAGGCAACACGGTGTCAACCTTTGACAGCCAGATTGTCTATGCCAGAAGCGTCGGGACGCTCGACATCTCCGACAACATATTCATTGATTCCAAGTCTTATGCGCCGCTGTTCCCTGGGCAGCCCGTGATCGACGTGCAGTTCTGCGGCGATGTGACCATCAAAGGCAATGATTTCTCAAAGTGGAAGCCGGACGCTGAGATCAGCATCCACGACTGCGTCAAGGTAGAGAATGACTCCGGACTCCCTGTAATCGACAAACCGAACCCTTACCGCGAGCGGAATTGGTAAGGATCCGGTTTCTATGTGATGCCCTTTCTCAAAGGCTATTTCTGAGAAGAGGCCTTGTCTTCGGGTTTGTTTTCAGAGTCCTGTGAAGCGCCTTCGCCAGTTTTCTGCGCCCCTTCCTTGTACTTGAAACGGCGGATCTTGTGCGTGGCCGTCTTCTCGAAGTCTTCCTTCATCGCCTCGACCTCGCCGATCTTGGACTGTTTGCTGACGTGCTTGTTGACATATTCAAGAACCGCCTGCTTCATCGACTGGAGGTTGTCGAAGAACTTGTCCTCGCGCTGTTGGTTCCAGTCCAGCACATTGTCATCGAACTTCACGAGGGCCACCAACTTGCCGTTCCTTTCCACCACGAGTGATTCGTTCACTCCAGAAATGGTGTTGATCACCTGCTCGATCTCCTCCGGGTAGATGTTCTCGCCCGAAGGTCCCACTATCATATTCCCGAGCCTTCCCTTGATGTAGTAGCGTCCCTTGGAATCCTGGCACGCAAGGTCGTTGGTGCGGAACCAGCCGTCGTCGGTCAGCACGGAGCGGGTCCTTTCCGGGTCGCGGTAGTAGCCCAGCATCACGTTGTCACCCTTGGCGACAATCTCGCCCTCGCCCGTCTCCGGGTTCACGTTCTGGAGTTTGACCTCCACGTTGTAGGCCGGCACGCCGATCGACCCGACCACTGTCTTGCCCACGCAGGCGTTCGTGATCAGCGGAGCCGTCTCAGTCAGGCCGTAGCCGATCGCATAGGGGAATCCGGCCTTGTTGAGGAAATCCTCCACGGTTGAGTCCAGCTTCGAGCCGCCGATTCCGAAGAACTTCAGCTTGCCACCGAAGGATGCGTAGAGTTTCTTCCCGATGAGCCAGTATAGGAGTCTCGGCGTGTGTCCCTTCATCCAGGAAAGCACGCGGCTCTTCTCCACCGTCGGAACCACGCTGTTCTTGTAGACCTTCTCGATGATCAGCGGCACGGAGCACATGATGGTCGGCTTGACCTTCTTCATCGTCTGCATCAGGATGCTCGGTGTGGGCGGTTTTTGAATATAATAGACGCAGCCTCCGACGTACAGCGGGTAAAGCACGCTGAACGCCATCTCGTAGGTGTGCGACATCGGCAGGATGGAGAGCCAGCGGTCGTGCTTCCCGGCCTTCTGGGCGTGGTAGGCCGCGATGATGTTCTGGCAGAAGTTGCGGTGGCTGAGCATCACGCCTTTGGCCTTTCCGGAAGTGCCTGATGTGTAGATGATTGACGCAAGATCGTCGGCCTGTGGATCAACACCGTGACCCTCGCAGGTGAAAGCCTTGTCGTCCTTCTTGATGAAGTCGAACGTCTCTATGTCGATCACGAGGGTCAGTTTGTCGATCACCTCCTGACTGAGTTTCTTAAGGAGTCTCTTGGACACGAAGATGGCCTTGCATTCCGAGTGGTTGATGATGTTTGTGACCTCGCTTTCCGACGAGTCCGGCAGGATTGGCACGGTCACACGTCCGAAAGGCACGCACGAGAACATCGCAACCGTCCAGTTGGGCATGTTGTTGGAAAGGATGGCTACCTTGTCCCTCGCGCTGATCCCGAATCTGTTGAACCGGTGTGAAAGCTCCAGACACTTGTGCTTGAAACTGTCGTAGGTATATTCCTGCCCACCTTCGACGAACCGCGAGAGCGGCCGCTTGGCGTAGTTGTCGGTGGCATATTCAAATAGCTTGGCCAGGGTCGTGACATAATTCTCCCTGTTTTGGCTGAAAAATGGCATAATTGATTGTTTAATGAGTGATGTAGCCTTCCGGGTGCTTGCCCTCGAAGTGCATTGTTTCGTAGATCGTCTGGATTCTGTCGGTGTCTGCGCGCGCGTCATCTGTCAGCTCAACCTTCTCGCCGATGCCGACGCGCTTGGTCTTCCAGTCAAAAAATCCCATATAGACAGGGCATCCGACCTCTCTTGCGATGAGGTGGTAGCCGGTCTTCCATTTCTTCACGGCTTTTCTGGTTCCCTCGGGGGCGATGGCGAGGTGGAACTGATCCACTTTCTCCATCTCCTCGATGAGGCCCTTTACCATCGCGGCGGCGCTGCCCCTGTCCACAGGAATGCAGCCGACCTTGCGGAGGAACACCCCGACGGGCCAGAAGAAAAACTCCTTCTTGATCATAACGTGCGCCGTCCGGTCGAACTGCGTGTAGAAAAGGTAGGAGACCACAAAGTCCCACACGGAAGTGTGTGGCACACCGAGAATGATGCATTTGCTTTCCGGCGCGGGGCCACCTACCGTGGTCCAGCCCATCTTCTTCAGCAGCCATCCGCAAAATTTAGCCCAACGTGACATAATCAATGAATATTAGATGTTTACGTCTTCAAGTTCCTCTTCGGAACGCAGGTTCGCCCTGATGAAGTTCTGGCGGTCGATCGTGTTGTCGCCCATATAGAACTCCATGATGTCCGCGATGGATTCCTCGTCGGAGAGCTTCACGAGGTCCAGCCTCATGTTCTCGCCGATGAAATCCACGAACTCGTCCGACGAGATCTCTCCCAGACCCTTGAAGCGGGTGATCTGCACAGAGGTTTTCAACTCCTTGATGGCCGCCTCCTTCTCCTCCGGAGAGTAGCAGTAGCGTCTCTCCTTCTTGTTGGCCACCCTGAAAAGCGGAGTCTGAAGAATATGTACGTGTCCGCGGCGGATAAGATCCGGGTAATACTTCATGAAGAAGGTCAGCACGAGCATCCTGATGTGCATTCCGTCATCATCGGCATCGGTCGCCACGATGATGTTGTTGTAGCGCAGGTTGTCAAGGTCGTCCTCGACTCCCAGGGCTGAGACCAGCAGGTTCAGCTCCTCGTTCTCGGCCACCTTCTTGCGGCTCTCCTTGTAGCAGTTGATCGGCTTGCCGCGAAGACTGAACACCGCCTGGTATTCGGCTTTCCTCACCTTGGTGATGGTACCGCTCGCGGAGTCACCCTCCGTGATGAATATGCTTGTCTGCTCCGCGAGATCCTGCTTGCCTTTAGGCAGCTTGTCACAGAAGTGGAAGCGGCAGTCGCGCAGCTTGCGGTTATAGACATTCGCCTTTTTGTTTCTTTCCCTGGTCTTCTTCTGGATCCCGGCGATTTCCTCGCGCTCCGCCTGGGACTCCTTGATTTTGTTCTCGATGATCGGAACAATGTCCTTGTTGATTCTCAGGTAGTTGTCCAGATTTTTGGCGATGAAGTCATTGACGTACGATCGGATGGTTGGCCCTCGGTCGATCTCTATGGAGCCATCCGGATTCTGCACCTTCTTGCCGTTCCCGTCCGTCTTCTCCTTTTCCCACATATAGGTGGAACCGAGCTTGGTCTTCGTCTGACCCTCGAAGTTCGGCTCCTGAATCTGTATGCTGATCGCTCCTATTATGCCTTGACGGCAGTCCTCAGGAGCGTAGTTCTTCTTGAAGAAATCCTTGAGTGTCTTGGCGATGGCCTCACGGAAAGCGGCCAGATGGGTTCCTCCGTCACGGGTGTTCTGGCCGTTTACGAACGACGCGATGTTCTCGCCGTAGGAGTTGCCGTGGGTCAAGACGACCTCGATGTCCTCGCCCACAAGATGGATCGGAGCATAGCGCGGGGTCTCGGAAAGATTGTCGTTCACAAGGTCCAGAAGGCCGTTCTCGGACTTGTAGGTGACTCCGTTCAGGACTATCGCCAGACCTTTCTTCAGGTAGGAGTAGTTCTTGACCATGGTCTCCACGTAGTCCATGTTGAACTCGAAGTTCCCGAACATCGTGCTGTCCGGTGTGAAGACCACGAGGGTTCCGTTCTTCTCGCTGACTTTCTCTTTTCTGTCGCTGCCCACCAGCTCTCCGCGCTCGTACCGCGCCCAGGAACTCTCTCCTCCTCGGAACGACTCCACGTAGAAACTCTCTGACAGGGCGTTCACCGCCTTGGTACCCACACCGTTGAGTCCGACGGACTTCTTGAAAGCCTTGTCGTCGAACTTTCCTCCGGTGTTCAGCTGGCTGGTGGCCTTGATGACGGAGTTGAGCGGAATGCCTCGTCCGAAGTCCCTGATGGAGACCTGCCTGTCCTCGATGTTGATGAGGACCTGCTTGCCGAATCCGGCGGAGAACTCGTCGATGCAGTTGTCCACGATCTCCTTGAGCAGCACATAAATGCCGTCTCCCGGGTTGGAGCCGTTGCCAAGTCTTCCGATGTACATTCCCGGACGCCGGCGGATGTGTTCGACACCTTCCAGGGTCCGTATGTTGTCGTCAGTGTAGTCGTAGTTCTGTTCTATGTTCGCCATTTATCTTAATCGCATAATCGTACAAAATTACAAAATTTGGCACGCATTAAAAAATAAATATTCTCCTCCTCCGTCCTTCTTGTCCCTCTTGCCCCTTGGAACTCTCTGTCCCATCAGATGCCCTCGAATGTTGACGGCGATTTCAGAACTATTTCCTGCGATTGGATTACTTGGACTTGAAAAAGTACCTATTAAATGGTAAATTTGCCAATGGAAAGGAATTTGCATTCCTTATGAATATTATGAAGCGTTTGTTTGAAAGTCTCCTTGATGCGAGGGCTCGTCAAACAATTAAACAGCGTGATTTATGAATATATTCAAGCATATTGCCGTCGCGGTGCTTTTGCTTGTGTCCGCCAGCGGTGTCATCGCCGCCCAAGGCTCCGGCAAGGACAACACATTCGGCGGAGTCGTCCAGCTGGACAAGACCGTGCACGATTTCGGGGACATCCTGGTGTCGGACGGCCCTGTGACGGCCACATTCACGGTCAAGAATGTGGGGGAGAAAGCATTGCTGATCTATAATGTCGTATCTTCCTGCGGATGCACGAATGTGGAATGGACCCGGAAGCCAATCGCTTCGGGGGAGACCGGAACCATCAAGGCCACCTTCAAGAATGACGAGAAGGGAGGCTATCCGTTCGACAAGTCTCTGACCGCATATTTCTCTGGTTTGAAGCAGCCTGTCGTCCTGAGGCTCAGAGGCGTTACCCACGACAAGCAGCTCTCTTTGGGGGAACTTTATCCGATCCGTTTCGGCAATCTGGCCTTCAAGAAAGTGGACATTAAGGGTGGAAATCTGTCTCAAGGACAGCAAAAGAGCGGAACGGTTCTGGTGGCCAATCTCGGAAACAAGCCGTTGTCGGTCAGTTTCTCCGATGTCAGTGAGGGACTCTCGGTAAAGGTGTCGCCGAACCCCGTTCCGGCGCAGTCCACTGCCAAACTGAACTACACGGTCACAGCAGACAGAAACCATTGGGGGAAGAACTATTACTATGCGACTCCGCTGGTGGACGGCCGCCAGTACAAGGCGGTTGTCTCGAAGTCGGCGGAGAAAGAGCCAGTGGCGGCCGGTGCCGAGGCCATCGTGGCTGACCCTAATCCTGAACTCGGAGCCGGCAAGAGCCGCATAGGAATATTCACGTACACGAAAGAGAATTTCTCATCGCTCACGGACAAAGAACGTAATGACGGCCCTAATCCGATGGCTGACGAGAGCACATTCTCCTTCGGCAAGGTCAAAGCCGGAACGAATGTGGACTGCACATTCCATTTCACCAACAAAGGCAAGTCTCCTTTTCGAATATATAAGGTGGATTCAGAGAGCTCGCACGTGAAGGCGCAGGCTTTCGCGGATGTTCCCGCAGGCGGCAAAGGTGACCTGAAGGTGACTTTCGACACGAAGGGATTCCCGGCAGGGGAGTGCCTGATAGTCTTGACCTTGACCACGAACTCACCTCTCCGTCCTATCATCAACCTTTATCTCACCGGTTGGGTGACAGCGTAACAGACCATGATCATTTCCGTTTTACTTGACGCTTTGCGTGGCGCTGTCCTGATCTCCGGCTTGGTGGTCGTCATGATGATGATCATCGAGTCTTTCAATGTGGAGTCGGACGGCAGGATATTCAGATCCCTGAAGAAATCAGGCTTTGCCCAAGTGCTTGTGTCTGCCTTACTTGGCTCGGTTCCAGGATGTGTCGGAGGTTTCGCCGCCGTGTCGCTCTACACGCACAGGATGCTGAGTTTCGGAGCGCTGGTCGCGATGATGATCGCAACGGCCGGGGATGAGTCGTTTATGATGCTGGCTTTGTTCCCAGGCAAGGCCGCTCTGCTGTTCCTTATCCTTTTTGTGCTGGCCGTCGTGACGGGACTGTTAATTGACCGATTCTCACCCGGAGACAAACCGCTGCCAACCAGACTTGAGGATTCCTTTGAACTTCACGGAGACGGATGCGAGCATCAGGACGGGCATCATCACAAGGAAGGAAGACATTTCGGCAGGACAAGAATATTAATGTTCTTTGGGGTTGTGATATTCATAGCCGCCCTGCTGCTTGGCCTCCTGGAGGAAGGAGGTGAGGCAGAGGGACTTGCCGTTTTTGACGAGGAGTGGACTTTCTGGCTTTTCGGCGCTCTAAGTCTTGTAGTGTTGGGGGCGCTGCTTTTCGCCTCCGACCACTTCGTCGAGGAGCATCTTTGGGAGCATATTGTCCGCAAGCATCTTCCGAGCATATTCGCCTGGACTTTCGGGGTGCTCCTGGTCATCGGAATCCTGTTCAATTTCATCGACCTCTCCGCGTGGATCAGCGACAACACCGCGCTGATGATTCTGCTTGCGATTGTGGTCGGCCTGATTCCTGAGTCGGGTCCGCATCTGGTCTTTGTGACCCTGTTCGCCAGCGGTGTAATCCCGTTCCCCGTCCTGCTTGCCAATTCCATCGTGCAGGACGGCCACGCATCCCTCCCTCTTCTTGCCGACAGCAAATCCTCCTTCTTCAAGGCAAAAGCGATAAAAGTCGGGATCGCCCTCATCGTTTTTGTGGTATGGGGTTTGATATTATGATTTTTAAGATTTATATTTGCATAATGTTTCCGGCAATCCGGAGGCAGACAAAAGGAAAACAATTTTATTTTAGTGAATTATGGCTTACAAGATTTCAGAAACTGATTGCGTAGCTTGCGGAACTTGCGCAGGCGAGTGCCCTCAGGGCGCTATCCACGAGGGTGACGTTTACACCATCGATCCAAACGCCTGCATCGACTGCGGCACTTGCGCTGACGCCTGCCCGATGGGCGCCATTCACCCGGCAGAGTAATCGGACATAGCAAGATCCCAGAGAGGACGACTGCAACTCACAGTCGTCCTCTTTTTTGTGCGTACTACTAGGTAATATTTTTTACCCGCTCCCTGTCAGTATTTTACAAAACACCATTTTACAGAACACCATTTTGCAAAACACCTTCAGCCACATAGCCTACCTATGCCCGCAGAGACCGTGTCGGGCTGAAAAACTTGAAGCCAAAGTCACAAGTTTTTCACGTCAAAGTGCCTTCCAGATGCTTCTGGCCAGCTTTGGACTGAAAGCGTTTCGTAAAAAACTTAACCTTCCACATGTCGCAGAAAGCCACCTTGAAGCATCCTTCTGGTAGGGAGGTGGGCCGCAAATTGTCAATTATTCTTCGTTCCTTTCAAAAAATGAAGTTTTTAAGGATAATTGGATCTGTTTGAGTATCTTTGTTTATTTATTAGACAACGCAACCGGGAAATGCTCGATCATTTAGATAACACTACACTCTTTGTGTCCACTCCTGACGTGGATTTGGAGGAACTATCGAGCCAATACGACGCGCTCTTGTCGTTCTACTCCGTCCGTACAAATCACGTACTGGAAGCTTTGCGGCAAAAATACGCCAGCAAACAGGATTTTGTCTACGATTTTATCCGGATGCCCAAGAAAACCATCTGTTCCTTGAAGAATTGTGGTACCAAGACGGTTGACGAGATTCTGGCAATTCAGGACACTCTCAATCCAACTCACGAAGGTCAGCAGACGAATGCTCCGGATTTCATTCCCCGGACTCTTCCCGCCAATATCGACACCATTCTTCCGTTGATAATGCCGCGTCTTGAAAGCCTGTCGGTACGAGCAAAGAATGCCTTTATCTTCTTCTTGGAGGATAATCACAACTCCCTCACAGAACTTTACGCGGCCGTGACCAATCCAAAGTTCGACCCCGTTAAGATGAAGAATGTAGGTAGGAATACGGCAGCGGAAATCATGGATCTGCTCAGCGACTTCACAGCTTATTTGGAGAGTTTCCCTGATGAGCAATCTATCGAAGATGCAGTCACCAAGTTCTACACGAAGACACTAGATGACATTCTCATCCCAGCCGATGCGCAGGAAAGCATTCACGAATTGGAAAACACACTGGGGCATTTTCCGCTATTTGCTGCCATCAATGCCTATTTCGAAGGTCTTCAAGGAGAAGACCGAGCAATTATTGGTGGTCTATTCGACATCTACGAAGATCAGGCATCCCGTGACAGGTCAGAGGTGGCGGCCGAATTGGGTCTTAGCCCCGAACGTGTCCGCCAGAAACGCAACAAACTGGTAGAATCTCTCGTGGCATATTTTGCTTCATATCGAGCCTTTGGCTTTGTGGAAAAATGCCCGTATAACTACCAGATGCGGCGTATCAACGAGGACATCAATGATGATGAAGGCACCAACTTCAACCTCAACTTCATCAATTGGGTGCTGGCCTCCACCTTCGAGGAGCTGTCCCTGCTGGGTGATGTGGTTAAGACCATCACAGGCTATTATGGTTTGGAATACTTCCTCTGTCTGGTGCCCACCGATCTCTGTCGGTACATGGATTTTAACGCCTTCCTTGAAGATGTTGATGCCCGACTGACCGAGAAACGTATCAACGAAGAGAAGGTCAAACTCCAGAGCCTCATCAACAGCCACCTCAAAACCCAATACTGCGAAGATGAAATGTCGGCCATAGAAACGGCTTGCCGCTCTATCCTGTACCTGCACTATCCTGTTGAGGTGGACTTCGATTATGTGTTTTTCAAACCGAATGCCCGTAAGAATAACCCAATCGTCATTGAAGAGATTATCCGTACTGCGGGGCATCCGTTGACATTGGAAGAGATATATGATGAATTCATCAGCCAGTATCCTGAACGCTACACGGAAATGAACTCCCTTCGCGGCAGCGTCAACAACAATCCTAACATCATCCCTATCGGACGCACCAGCACTTACACGCTGGCCGAGTGGGAAAGTGACTCTTGCCGCGGTGGCTCAATACGTCAAATTGTCGCAGACTACTTACGGGGATTGGAACCGACTATTGCTGCGATGTCAGATATTACAGAGCACGTTTGTCAGTTCCGCCCGACAACTGATGAGTACAACATTTTGACGAACCTTTCTCTGGAGCGGACCGGAATGTTTTCGTTCTTCTTCAAGGATGGAGTCCGCCATATCGGTTTGTCTGAAAATTCCTACTCGACAGAGTATTTCCCTTATTCTGGCGATGCCCGTAACGCTACGGCAATGAGCATTGGTTATCCCAAGCTACTTGGTTTTATTTTACAAAATGGTCGATTCCCATTCTCAAGCGGAGTCGATGACAATGAAAAGCAATTGTTTGCCTTCTGGAGGCGTCAACAGCATTATTATGAGGCCGGCGAGTTGTCGGCAAGTGGGCTGGAATACCACACGAAGATTCTCAATGAGTATGGGCACCTGCAGATGGATAAGAAGGAGTACGAATGGCGTAGGAAATACGCGATGGCATGGCGCGTGTATGTAGAAAAGGAGGTGTCTGATTTAGACCCGCAATCGGAGGATGAAATAGTACACTTCTTTGCTAATATGACACATGACTATCGGTATGGCAGGGATTTTATGCCGGAATGGAAGAAAGAGGCGGTAGAGAATTTATTGGACCATTTACAGAACACAGACAATGTACAAGATAACTTGGGATAATGAAACCGGAGGCATCCTCCTCAACCTGAAAGTGGTGGATAATGCACTTTCAGTGGCTCCGCGCCCTGTATTCTGGGAGGAACTCGATTTGCTGGGTCTTGCCGCCCAGGGGTGGAGGTATCCACACTGCGACGACCCCCTGATGTGGGCCTGCAACAAGCAGTACTTCTACCGTGGGCAGCACATTTTCGACGCTCAGGGAGCGAACATCTATGACGCACCGAAGGTGATCCTGCAAAAGGGAGTCGAGCCAATGAAACTCGTTCCGGTCAATATGGCCAAGATGCTCTCCCGAAACAAAGACCCGATGTTCTTGATGGAGTCCGAAGCCATCGACTTCATACGCGACACCTACATCGCATATTCTGCTGCCACCAAGAGCGTGGAGCGTGTGGCTGCCAACAAGATTGACTTCGAGGCTCTCACCGTGCGCTTGGAGAAGAAGGCAAAGCAGAAGATGGCCATCGTCAGGCAAGATTGCGATTCCTTCGATATTATGCCGCTGGACCAGGCCAATGAGCAGGGCAAGCGTGTCTTCCAGACCACCAAGATAGACTACTTCCTCGCTTCCTTCTCCGGAGGTAAGGATTCGCAGGTAGTGTTGGATCTCTGCACCAGGGCCATCCCTCCGTCCGCCTTTCAGGTCATCTATTCCGACACCGGCTATGAATTGCCGTCCTCGCTGGATTTGTACAAGGAAGTTCAGGAATTCTACGGCAAGAAGTTCCCGGATTTGAAGTTCTCCACGGCAAAGAATCACGAGTCCGTGCTGAATTACTGGGATAAGATTGGGACACCGACGGACAGTCACCGCTGGTGCTGCTCCATAATGAAGACCGCGCCTCTGTACAGAACACTCAAACTTCCAGACTCCAATAAGCAGGGTAAAGTCCTTGCCTTTGATGGTGTACGGGCAGAGGAAAGTAACAGGCGTTCGGGATATATGCGAATCGGCAAGGGAAAGCACACGAACGTGTTTAACGCTCATCCGATTCTCAACTGGAATACGGCTGAAATATTCCTATATCTTTTCAAGTATGGTTTGACCATCAATCCAGCATACCGTTTTGGAAAGGCAAGGGTCGGTTGCCTAATTTGCCCGTTCTCTACGGCATGGGATGATATGATTGTCAGCCGCTTCTATCCAGCAGAATTGAAACCCTTTACTGACAAGTTGGATAAATGGGCAAAAGCTTCTGGAATTAAGGATACACAGGAGTACTTGAAAGAGCGTAAATGGAAAATCAAGGCTTTAGGGGATAATATTATCTCCGCTGCTGATGTTGTGTTCCCTCAATCCCAGGCGGATTTTATTGCGGTGATGACCCATCCTGCACTTCCGATTTATCATTGGCTGCCTGCCGCCTGCGAATTTGAGGTCCAACGAAAAGGCAATATAGATAAGGGGCAGTTGAAATTCAAAGATTCCGTCTATTCGTTCCAAGTTGAGTATTCTTCAAAGGACGTGAAGGTCAAATTCACGGTATTTGATTGCATAGACTCGAAGGCTGTCTACCTTTTAAGACGAGTTGTTTATAAGAGCGCTTATTGCGTACAGTGTGAGGTTTGTGAGGTAGATTGTCCGACTGGCGCATTGTCAATAGTTCCTTCAGTAAACATAGATAAAACAAAATGCATCCGCTGCCATAAGTGTTTAGATGCTCATGATCGGGGATGTATAGCAACTGATTGTATACGTATGATAAAAGATTCCGACAAGAAAGTGAATGCCAAGGTTCAGGCTTACAAGACCTTTGGCCTTCGTGAAGACTGGATTAACGAGTTCTTCAGCGATGTTGATGGTTTCTGGTTGAACAATTCTTTGGGCTCCGCCCAGGTTGACGGCTTCAAGGCCTGGCTCAAAGATGCTGAGATAACCGATTTGAAGAATCAGTTAACTCCCTTCGGCAAATTGCTGCAGGAGATTTACATTGATGACATTAACCTTACCTGGGAACTCATATTAACGAATCTTGCATATCACTCGTTCATAGTGAATTGGTTTGCCAATAATGTTCCTGTCGGACAGTCCTATGACAAAAAGAGCCTTGAGGACAAGATCGTTGAACAAGGCATTGATGCTTCCAAGAAGACCATCGAGAATGCGATCGCTGCTTTGACACAAATGTTCTCTTATTCTCCAGTCGGTGAATTGCTTCGCTATAGGGTGCCTATTACGGGAAAGAATTTTGTCCGTGAAGAGTACGAGGATATCACCGAGGTGGGTCTGGCTTATTCTCTCTACAAATATGCAGAGATGAAGGGCGTTCGTTCACTTCGCGTTTCGGACTTTTATTCCTCAGACTGTGATAATGGGCCGGCGGTCATTCTCGGAACATCTATACGTACATTTGAAAAGGCGCTGAGAACATTAAACTCCACATCGAATAGAGTCCTTGTTGCTGAACTCAACATGGGTTTGGACAATATTACGCTTAGAGAGGACCTGACTTCGATTTCCGTGATTGAGGCTCTTGTTAGATAGCGTTGGATTTTGAGACGATGAGAAACGAGTATCTATATGACTTCTACAGAATCGCATTCCTGTCTGTAAAGCAGAAATGTACAGATGGCGTAACTAATGCGGCTAAACCCGCCTTAGTTATTGCAGTAATAGAGGGCATTGCTGCTGGCGAAATCAAAAACAACCAGATTAAGTTCCAAGACATTAAGGCTCGTTACATCCGCAAACTAGAGGAGTGGCAACCTGAAAAGACACCTCTTAAGTATCCGTTCTATCATCTTGAGGGGGACGGATTCTGGCACTTGAAATGGAAGTTTGCTCCTTCTGCCAAGATAGTATCTCCCTCCGCAATATTCCTTCGTGACAATATTGACTACGCATATTTCGACAATGCATTGTGGGATCTGCTCCAAGAAGAGGAGGTTCGCAAGGGGTATGTAGAAGCCATTACCAAATACTTCAAAAACGCATAAAAGAATCAATTAGCATATGGCAACCAAGTATTCTGACATTATTGCTCTAAGGGGCCAGAAGGCAGCCTACAACATCCAGACTGAAGAGGATGGTGCCTGGAAGGTCTTTATCGCCAACGAGCAATTCAATGACATTTTGCGGCGGATTATCAATTCCGTGTACAACAACGACACCAACGTCCACAAGTCCTTCTGGATTGAAGGCACATACGGAACCGGTAAGTCCCACGCCGCTGCCGTAATCGAGCATCTCCTTTGCGATGATGTTGCCCAAATTGCGGACTACGTGAACGAAGAGTATGCAAATCCCAAGTATGATGCCCTGCGGCAGTCACTCTTTGACCTCCGCAAGCAAAAACGCCTCTTCCCGGTCACGTTGTACGGTCAGAACAACATTGCCCACAAGGACGACTTGTCCCTGCAGATGCAACGCGAAATCAAGAAGGCGCTGTCAAAGGCAGGTCTGGACTTGGACGTGAAGACCGATTTCGACAATTACGTGTCTCACATCCAGAATAACAAGGCCTTCTGGGAACTCATTCTGGAGCAGAACCCCAAGCTGTCTTCCTTTACGCCCACAGTGGACAAACTCCTGTCCAACCTGGCCGCCCAGGATTCCGGCACGCTCGTAAAGGTAAAGGACGTGCTGCGTGACGCCGGCATCGACATCCGCTTGGAGAGCGAGAAACTCAGCTCCTGGTTCTTCGAGGTGGAGGAGAAACTGGCCCAGCATAGCGACTATAAAGGCTTTCTGGTCATCTGGGATGAATTCACGGACGTGATGAAGTCCGACATCGGTCTTAGCCTGCTGGTCGATCTTCAGCGCCTGGCAGACGAGACCATGAACGCAGAGCACAATTCTTACCTGTTCTTCATCTCGCACCCTTCAGCCCTCAACTCCTTGAAAGCAGAGGAACGAGACAAGACAAAGGGCCGCTACATCTATATGAAGTACAATATGGAGCCGGTTTCAGCCTTCAAAATTATGTCCCGCAAGTTCAAGCTTGTTGGCACAGAGGACGAACTACGGATGGTCAGCAGTTCCTTCTTCGACAAGTGTGCACCCTTCCTGAATGCCTACACGGCCGGTTCCACCAACCAGGCGGAGACCATCGCAGACATCAAGAATCTGTTTCCGCTCCACCCGGCCACCGCTAATCTGGCCACGTACTACGCCCGTGAGGCTGGTTCTTCCTCACGAAGTGTGTTTCAGTTCCTGGGTGAAAATGAGGCGGTCAAGGCCTTCCTCGACAAAGAAGAGTATTTCATGAACCGGGAAACCATCACGGCAGACTACCTCTGGGATTACGTGGTTACGGAATTCAATGACAACGTGGCCAAGTTCGGTGCAGTGACTGAGCGCTACAACTCCTACCGTCTCCGCGTGGAGCACGAGAGCGCGGCACACCTTGCCGTTTTCAAGGGAATCCTCTTGCTGAACGCCCTAAACAACATTGCCAACAACGAGTCCGTGACCCCGAGCGAGGAGAATATCAAGTCCCTGTTCGTCGGCACATCCATCGAATACCAGGTAGATGACATCCTGACCTGGCTCAACGACAACAGCATCATCCAGCGTGCTCCGGGTGGAATGTACTCCATACAGTTCTCGGCACTTCCTCCGAAGGAGATAGAGGAAATCAAGAAGCAGTTGATATTCACAGATTTCAAGACTACAGCACAGGTTATCAACTTTGGATCTGCCGCACGTGAGGACTTTGACCGCTATCTGGCCAACGTGGCACGTCCGTACAGTTTCCAGTTCTATTCCACGGAAGTCAACGAATACACGCTTCTTAACAAGGTGGAGAATGGCCGTAAGCAGGCCAAAGACTACGAGCTTTTCTTTGCGATGATGGTTGCCCGCAATGCCGAGGAACTGGACACCTTGAAGGACATCTGCCTCTGCAACTGCAATGAGGAGCGTTTCCAGACTACGACATTCGTCGTGTTTGACACCACGCTCACCGATCTTAATTACCAGCGTTTCATCGAGTACCAGGCCAATGCCAAATGCGCCCAGCAGCACGGCTTCGCAGACCAGCAGCAGTCCCACGCTAAGTGCGCCTCCGATATGCTCAAGGAATGGATAAAAGAGATCCGTCGTGGCGTATTCGAGACCTACGTCAAGGGTCAGCCTATGACGGCTTCTGCGATGAAGATGCCTACCGTGGTCAATTCCGAGATTGCTCCGGCCATCTTCTCCGCCGGTCCGGAATCCCTGGACATCATCAAGATTAAGTTCTCCAAGACCTACTGGAAGAAAGCACTGGTTAAGGATACTGTAAAGAGCGTCATATCATTCAACACCAAGACGGACATCAGTGACCACTGTAAAGGTCCTGCCATGCACGTGCCTTACCTCCTTCAGAACAGTGTAAACGAAGACCTCACTTGGAAGAATGACGTTGCACCTGAGCATCCACTGTACCAGGTCTGCAGGTTCGTGGAGAACAAAATAAAGCACGCCGATAAATCCAACACCTTCAACCTGGCAGAGAAGTTCATCGAACTCACCAGACCGCCGTATGGTCTCTTCCAGTCCTATGCAGGAATGGGTATGCTTGCCTTCGCCATGCGTCCGTACATCGGCAAGATTTTCGACCTCAACGGTAAACCCCGTGAAGCCCAGCACGTCGTGGAAGACGTTGTTGAGGTCTTCAAGGCTTGGGAAGATGGCAGAGCCAACCCGAAAGTAACTTTCCGTTTCGAGACGCCGGAGGAGGGTAAGCTATGCAAGGCCTTTATCAAGACCTTCAACCTCACCGCATACAAAGACATCACAGAAATCAGCAGCCTTAAGAACGCTCGCTGGGTTATGACGCATTCCTACATCCCCGGTAAGAAATACCCGCTTTGGGCACTAAAATATGTTGCGGAAGACAAGGCAAAGGAAGAGGTCAGAACGCTCGTGGACAACATCAACGCCATCTGCGTGGAGATTGGCTCCTCCAATCCCAACCTGATGACCGATGTTCTGGACGGACTCAAAATGTACGAGTTCGAATTCAAGAACCTCATAGGCGATGATGCTAACTTCCGTGAGGGATTCCTGGCTTTCCTGCAGGCGGTAGAAACCGTGGGCTTGAAAGCAGAAGAATTCGACGCCGCAGTAGCATACATCTCCAGTCACCTCCAGTCGGAGGTCGGCACCTGGAACGAAGACGAGGTAATCAACGCCCTAAAAGACTGGCGTCTTACCACCCGTCCAGCAGTACAACCTGTAGATGTTGAGGTTCCCATAGATAGGCAGAATAGACCGTTTCCGGCTAATCTCGACTATAAAGCATCTGAGGAAGAGAAGAAGCAGAAGGCCAAGGCTAAAGTGGATTCAATTACGGAAGTTGGTCAAGCAAAGGCTGTCCTCAACCGTCTTATCGATCTGGGAAACAATATGATTATAGACACGATCCTGAACTGTTAATAGAATATGTTTCAGACATTCGACAATATGGAGGCCTTAATGCAGGCCGTTGAAAAGGACAAGAACGCTACCGGTGCAAGTGCGTTTACTGCTAATCGGTATCCGATTCGGTTCGTCCTCTTCGACAACTTCCGGGATTGCTATGAGTTCGTATCCCAGTCCAATGTCTTTTTCCAGAGCATTGACCTGTGGCTGAACAACGAGTTCCCGGATGCTATCGTCACACATAGTGACCTGGCAACAAAGATTCGAGATTATGCAAAAGACTGTAGTTTAGACAGCGTAATAGCACTGTTCTCCGAATTGGCCAGATTCTATAACAACAAGACTGGCAATGAGTTTAATTCTCTCATTTCAACTATAAAATCGGTCGAATCTTCGCAGAACAACTACGATGACCACAGACGTGTGTACATCCCAATTGTCGGACTGTATGGAAAAATGTCCAAGTTCAACGAGGATAGCCAGTCCACCATTTGGTATCTCAAATCAGCAGACCACCAGTCGAACTACCACCTGATTCTTACCAACGGGACTATCTATGGCATCAAGAATCTGGAATCCAGGTATACTGTGGTCAAAAACGTGACAGAATGGATAAACGTTTGGAAAGATGGTGACGTGAAGCAGACCATCATCTGCACCTCACGTTCCATCTTTGCCAATGCCGAATATGCCCAGCCGGACAACGCTTTCGACTATACTACCTGCAATAATGTCCACGATTTCCTTGTTAAAGGTCTGGGCCTGCAGCTGGATATTGTCGAATATCAAACCGTTGAAGATGACTACTGGAAGAAACTGGTCACAGAGATCGACATCAACAATTTCAACCTCGCTACCTTCTTCAACTCACGCTATGAAATCCACGAGCTGGCTCATTTTGACATATTCTATAAGATATGGTTCAGGGAAAAGGATTCCTACAGCCGTTGGCTGCTCAGCGCCTACTACACATACCGCTTCTGCAATAAGGGCTACATCTGCTCTGTACTTCGGGAGTGTAATAACTACAGTAATCCGGAATTTGTCCAGCACCTGCTGCTCACCATCTTTGACGAAGGCCACTCCGTCGATGAACTGGAAGAACGCAATGTCGGCTTGAAGGCGGCCGTTCATCAGAACATCACTGTTCCGGACAATGTTCAGGAACTTCTGATGGAGAAGATTCACGATGTGGAGGAGAAGATGGGTGCTAGATACGCCTTCCAGTATCTCACGCTGGCTACCGAAGCGGAAAAAGAGGAAATCATCAAGTGGTTCGCCGCCGGCAAAGTGGAAGCGGACGATGTGCGTAAGGTCTATCCGGATCTGTACAACTACATCCAACCCACTTTCGGCACCAGAGACGCTGAACAGGCTTGGTGCTTGGCCTATCTGGATCAGTACAAGAAAGCCAAGCTCGCCAATACCTACACGCCGGAGGTCGAATCCGTTATCCTCGAAAAGAACGCAAACGAGGTGACTTTCAATACCTGGTATAATCAGTTTAAGACCGTCCGCACCAATTTCAATATGCGCTCTGACATTCAGGTCTACTTCTGGATTGACGGTTTGGGCCTTGACTGGATACCATTCGTGACGGAAATCATCCGTGAACGCAACCAGGACAACTTCTACCTCAACGAAGTGTACATCGCCAGGGCAACGCTGCCTACGGTAACGGACATCAACAAGATTGAACTCCAGAAACTTGCCGGCGGTTCGCTGGACAAATACGGCGACTTGGACGGTGATTCTCACAAGGTGCGTCCATACCCGTCCTACATCATTGACGATATGGCCAAAGTTCGTGAGGTCATCAACCACATCTTGGACGAGAACCCTGGAAAGAAGATAGCCATCGTTTCAGACCATGGCATCTCCTATATGTCCCAACTCCGTCCCGGGCTCAATCTCTCCGGTATTAAAGGCCACCACGGTGGACGTTACGCCACTTGGAACTCCGGTAAGGCGGTCAGCGATGAGAAATACAAGATTTTGGACGATCAGAACACCATCTGCGCCCTTCGCCACGAGTCTCTGACCAGTAAGATTGACAACGGCTCCGGCTGTCACGGTGGCTGCACACCGGAGGAAGTACTGGTTCCCGTATTCATCATATCCGACTATGAAGAGCACTCCTGCACACTGATTGTTCAGAGATGTCTGGAAGTATCTGCGTCCAACCCAGTGATGAAGTTTGAAATCAAGGGGCTCTCCAATAAGGATGTGCCATACCTGATTTACAACGGAAAGCACTACACCCTCCACCTTGAAAACGGAGAACTCTATACCTCAGACCACATGGATCTCGTTGCTGGCGTTGATTTGGTAGAGGTAATGGTGGAAGGGATGAGCCATCCTTTCCATTTCAAAGCCAAATTTGGCACCGAAGAGAACGATTTGTTTGACGACTTATTTTAACAGAGTATAATGAACGAGATTATCAGCAGTAAGATTCGCACTTACTTTGCCCCGATGGCCATTTACAAAGATCCGAATTCTACGGACAGCTTGTTTGCTGGTCGTAACCTGCCCGCCTTCGTGAAGGACTACCTTCTCAAGCGCTTCATCAACTCTGAAGGCACTGTAGACCGTGGTGGCCTCACCGCGTTCCTGAATAAGGTAATCCCACAAGACCCTGCCTCCGTGAAGGATCGCCTGGGAATGGGAGAAGAAATAACCCTGCTTACTCGTTTTACCATCTACATCGACCTGGTGAAGAGTATTCGCCGTTTCTCCATTCCAGACCTCGGCATCAAACTCAACGAAGGCCAGATTCCGCCGTACATCTACGAGCGGAACCAGGGTGAACTCGTAGACGGCGAGAAATGGGGTATCATTAAGCTCTGTCTGATGCCAGACAAGGACGGTAAGAAAAACCATGTTGAAATGGTCGATTTCAAGCCATTTAAGCCATACAGATCCGTGGATGTGGATTACCTTCGCGATGCCCGCAGATCGTTCACTACAGAGGAATGGATAGACCTTCTCCTCTCTGCGATGGAGTACGATGCCGACACCTTTGCCAGTATGCAGCAGAAACTGGAATTCCTGACCCGCCTGTTCATTTTCATCGAGCCTCGCCTTAACGTCATTGAACTGGCTCCGAAGGGAACCGGTAAATCTTACGTCTTCGGCAACCTCTCCAAATACGGCTGGATTATCAGTGGCGGTAAGGTGACCCGGGCGAAACTGCTTTATGACAAGTCTAAAGAGCAACTTGGTATCCTCTGCAATCACGACTATACGGCATTCGATGAGATTCAGACCATCGTCTTTCAGGAACCGGCCGAAATCCAGGCAGCCCTCAAGGCATACCTCGAAGCTGGTAAGACCACCATTGACAACAAGGAGATCACCTCAGAGTGCGGGCTGATGCTGATGGGTAACATTCCTCTGGACCAGAACAAGAAGCCCATCAACTATCGGTACTTCGACTCGTTGCCCAACAATTTCCGCGAGTCCGCGCTACTGGACCGCTTCCACTGCTTCATAGAAGGCTGGTACCTTCCTCGAATCTCCAAGAATATGATTTATAAGGGCTGGACCATCAACGTGGAGTACTTCTCCGAGGTGATGCACGCCCTCCGCACTGAAAACGTCTACGGTATGCTCTTCGACCAGCTTATAGAATATGAGGCAAATGCCGATATGCGTGACTTCAAGGCCGTCAAGCGTATTGCAACAGCGGCTATGAAACTCTTCTTCCCGCACTGGAAGACTGTTGCCGATGTCAACCTTCTGGACTTCGACACCTATTGCCTCCAGCCTGCTATTCGTCGCCGTGGCATCATCAAGACCCAGTGTCATCACATTGACCCGGAATTCAAGTCCCAGATGCCTCGCATCAACGTAAAAGGCCTATAAAGTCGAAACACAAGGTACTCAAACCAGGCGTGTTCCGGATGACCAGGAACACTGAATCCGAAATCAAGGATCTTGTCATAGTCTCACCAGATCATCGTACTTGCGCATCTTCGCCGTGTTCCTCTATTACTCTTTACCCTTAAATACCTCCACGCCCAGATTGTCCTCGATCTTGGACAACATCTCAAGAGTAAGATTCTCGTTCCCCTTAACAATCCTGGACACATATTGCTGACTGCATCCAAGTTTTTCCGCCACCTGTGCCTGCGTCCATCTCATCTCTTCCATCCTGTCAAGCATCTTCATGGCCACAGCCTGCGAACGACGTAGCCATGCGCGGTTTGCGCGACGCCACTCCGCCTCCTCCCGCCACCTTGAAGGTGTCGGGGCTTGATACTGTCTCAATCTTTCAACTGCGGTTCCCATAATAATATAAACTATTGTGAATCTTGATAGTCGATGAAACTTTCTTTGTCCACGATGCCTTCATCAAGCAAAAAGTTACGCACCTTCTCCATCTTCGCCAGCTCCAGAAGCGTATGCTCACGTTCTGCCATCGTAGCCGTTAGTTTAATTGCCCCGCCGGTCACAATAAATGCTCCTTTCTCCAAACGAATGGCATATAGCCTTAACCAGGAGGGATGGCCGCCATCGTTCTTGAGCCGGGCCTTTTCCTTATCCAGCATCAAAGCGGCAGTCTGACGATTATCCAAAGGCCGGAACAACTTCTCCAAATCCGCATCCGGGCTCAGATCAAGAATAAGGCACTGTAATTTGTCGCTGTCTTCGATCGTGTCATAGATAGCCTCATTCACATCCGTTACCTTGAAATACGACTCCAAGTCATCTTTGTTCTCGTAAAAGAACGCACGGAGCCACTCTACATCATTCCACTGGGCAAACGATCTGAACAAGGCATTCTCTTCCTCCCCTTCATAACGGACAGACCACAAACGGCCGTCATTGGTTATCTCATCAAATAGCATCATGACACAAACGTTTTCACCTGCAAATATACTAAAGAAAAGCCGAGTTTACAACTGGCAGTTGTGAAAAAATGATGACGGAATATATGCGATAATCACTACACTTCTTTATACCGATAACAGTGCCGACTTAGGCCAAGACATCTGGTTTGGGTCAGGGGGCGAAACAGAACTATATCAATGGACAAAATCCGCTTTCGCATAAGCTTTATTACATGATGCCACGTAATACCTATTACTTCCAGTTAAATTCTACAAAACACCTTCAGCCACATAACCTTCCTATGCCCGCAGAGACCGTGTCGGGCTGAAAAACTTGAAGCCAAAGTCACAAGTTTTTCACGTCAAAGTGCCTTCCAGATGCTTCTGGCCAGCTTTGGACTGAAAGCGTTTCGTAAAAAAAACTTAACCTTCCGCATGCCGCCGAAAGCCGCCTTGAAGCATCCTTCTGGTAGGGGAGTGGACTGTTGATGTCAGGGGGAGGGCGTCGCCAGTCTCATGAAGGTGCCGACCGGATCCGACACGACATCGTTCATCATCACGCCGTACAGACCACCCTTGAAAAAGAAAAAAGGTAGCTATGCCGAAAATACCGCCAATTCTTTACCAACTTATTTTTTAACGTTTACTAAGTAACCTTCAAAAAATAACCTGCCTCATCTTAAGGAATCTTTTCGGTCTATATCTGTTTTCTCATCAGTCATGTGCCACCGGCACACTCCTTCTTCGAAAATAGATCTATCCTCGAAAATCTTCTCCTAATCTGAGGCAGGTTATTTTTTTTACGTTACTAAGCCGGAAATTGGTCGCAGAGAATCCGGCGGAGGGCGGTGGCGATAGGATTGGGGCCTTCCGGGCCTCAAGATGCACGTCAAGAGTGAGGCTCGGAAGAGTGACGGGAATAATGGTGAGATCCGGCGGTACGGCAGGAAGCGGAAGCAGTCCGATGATGTCAGGGGAGTTCATCACCAGCTTCACGATGGTCTCGGCTGAATTCGACACGACAGCCATGCGGGCCTTCAGGTACAATGGCAGGATCTCTGAATATATCTACGGAACCGCAAGCCTGGCGCTCTGCGGAAGATCTAACATCTTATGTAGGCTCGGAAGTTGAGAACTATGGAGAGGTTGTTGTGACGGACGATAAGAACATATGCGCTGCCGGATATGCAAGCTACTGTCTTACTCCAGACGGCAAATTGACATTATGTCCGTCTTTCCCCTCTGTTATAGGTGATCTTAAGATGTCCAGTTTTATTGATGTGTTGAATAGTCCGCACCTTGCTTTTTGGAAAAAAGCGAAGAAATCGGACTATAAAGAATGTGGACAAAAAGATTATTGTAAGTTCTGCGCTCCTTGCCCCGGCCTTAATTATACAAAGAGTGGTTCTCCGTTTGTTCCTAGTGAAAATAATTGTTATCTGGCAAAAATGCGTAAAGAGGTGGCAGATATGCTGAAGGCGGGATCTGATCCGTTAGATGGAGCATCTTCAATAGAGGAAGCTTTGTGTCGACTCCCAAGGTATACAAACAATCATATAGAAATAACAAAACATAAAAGTTACTATGCCGCATGGTGGCACACTTTAATTATTGCGCTACTGCTGGCACATCAATCACGCTTCAACTCTCCCGTGGACTTTTTCAGTTCGAGAGTTCGTGTTTCGTCTTTCTTGATGAGTTCTTGTATTTCGGCATTAGTCATAATCGTCGTCACCTTTGTCTTTGCATATTTATGAAAAGTTATTGAAGATTTGGGACTTGGAACAAATCTATTTCTTTAGGAGTCTTTTCCACCTCCTATCCGTAGTTGGTAAAGTGGGACGGAAGTTTGAATATACCCATGCAGATTTTTGGCGGCATCTCATCTGGATTCCGGATAAAATGACTACCTTGCGAAAAATACTGCGGTTTCAATGACTGATAAGGAACGTGACGAACTCAAAGAGGTGATCAGGAAAGATTACCCGGGAATCTCGGAGGCGGAAATCTCATTTATGGTTTCGTTCTTCGAAATGATGCAGGCTAAGACAGCGGCATATTCAACTGTGGGTGCCAGTGCGACGGCCACTTCAAACACTAAGAATAGCCAAGGGACTGGAAATGCCGGAGGAGCCAAAGGCAAGAAAAAATCAAAGGCCGACCGGCTGGTGGACTCAAGCAAACCATCGAAGACTTACATCTTATACGCTTCCATCGAACAATGTCCTGTCAAGGTGTTCAGACGGATAAAAGTGCCGTCAAACCTTTGGCTTGGGAATCTTGGAAAGATATTCATCACTGCGTTCGGTTGGGCCGGTTATCATCTCTCACAATTCACCAAAGGCGATGTGTACTATACGTCCAGAGACAACATTGATGAAAGAGATAGTTTCAATTTTGGTTGTAGAAACAGGCATATTGACGAGATGACCGTCACCGTCGCGGATGTTCTGCCGCAAAAAGGCAGCACAATCTCTTTTGAATATGATTTCGGAGATGGCTGGATCCACAATGTCAGGGTCTCATCGGTCAGTGACGAGCCTCTCCGGGGCGAGGATATATGTGTGACATCAGGCAAAGGAGCCTGCCCACCGGAAGATGTCGGGGGTGTGTGGGGCTATGCGCAAATGCTTGACATCCTGTCCGGGAAGGTTGATGACCCGGAGGAGAAGGCCTCATACGAGGAATGGCTCGGACTTCAGGAAGGAGAGACCTATGATCCTGAGGAATTTGATATGGAGATCGCAAACGAGGATGTCGAAGACCTTGTCGCCTTGATCCTCAAAGGCAAGGAAGACTCTCGATAGAATCAATGGATCAGGAACATATTAGGTTGGTTTTTAAGCCGGATACTGGTCACAAAGAATGCGGTGGAGTGCTGTTGCGATGTGATTGGATGGTTCGAGGGCTTCTAAATGAACGTCAAGGGTGAGGTCAGGAAGAGAGACGGGAAGCGTGATGAGGTCCTGGCGTGTGGCAGGATGGGGGAGCAGGCCGATGATGTCTGGGGAATCTGCGACCAACTTCACGATGGCTTCGGCAGAATCCGACACGACTGCCACGCGCGCCTTCAAATCAAGCGGCAAAATCTCTGAATATATCTTCGGAACCGCAAGCCTGGCGCTCTGCGGAAGGGCTTTCAGGTCTGTCGTTTTTGAATATGCCGGATTGGAGCTTACCGCCGATGCCGTCACGCTGAACAAGAACGTGCCGATGTCTTCGAACGATGGCTCTGTCACGTGCCTTTGGGCGTAAATCATTATGTCTGAATCATTTCCGGAAGATTCGCTGCGGATGGAGAAAGTCAGGGACGGATTGAAGGCCAGAAGTTTTGAAAGCGCCTGGGGGAGAATATGGCTGGCGATGAATCCGTCGGCGGAGATTCTGACGGGTTTGTTGGCGGAGAGTTTGCCCTCCGGCCCGAACATCTTTTCCGTCGCCGTGTACCAGTAGAGGATCCTCCCGGCATATTCCTTGAACGCCGCGCCTTTCGGAGTGAGCGTGACGGAGCCTTTTCTCCGGAGAAACAGTTCCGCGCCGAGGCTCTTCTCAAGCTCCGCAATGTTCTGGCTGACAGCCGGCTGCGACACACCAAGCGCCTTGGCGGCCAAAGTGAAGCTGCCCTTCTCGGCCACCGCCATGAATATTCTCAGTCTGAAATCCTCCAGAACCCCTTCCCGGTAACATTTTGTAGACATATTCACAAAATTAGCCAGTTTTGTGAATATAACCAACGAGGATGACAAAAAAGTCACCCTCGCCGGTAATTGGTAAGCGTTTGCTAATCCTTTAAAAACAACAAGTTGGTGAAGCGTGTCATCTTAAGGGATCTTTTCTTGGCCTGCGGCCAGGGGATCGGGCTTCGTTGATGTTTCTCTGGATACCTTCGTCGCCGACGACGAGATAGTCATCACCATCGATCAGTAGGCCGCGGCCTCTTTTCTCCTCCTGGTTCTTCTTGTTGTCAACGTTCACGTCGATGACCTTGCCGCCATGGAAGGAGGAGATGTCATCAAAGATGGTATGGCCGACGATGATGCGCTCGACCGTGTAACGCTTCAGAATCTTTTTCAGGTCCTTGCTCTTTATCGGATTGTACTTCTCGTCTGTCCTTACCAGCCCACGGTACCAGAGCGGCCCCTCGTTCCCGTACAGGAATCCGGTCAGCGGAGAAAGCGCTTTCCGCTCGCTCTTGCTCATGAAGAGAGCCTTGCTTATTTCCTCATTGACCTGAGAGACAGACAGATCCTCGTCATAGAACATTCTGCCCAGCCCGGCATGGACGTACAGGTCAGTTCCGATGATCTCGATCGTGTTGCGTGTCTCAAGCCAGCGTCCAAGCTCGGTGTCTGGACCGAAGAGCTGAGGATATCTCATCCCCAACTCCTCCGCCAGACTCTTGTACTTCTCCTTCGTGTAGCGAAGGTCGTCCGCCAGAACCATCGTCTCATGGTTGCCCAGAAGGAACGAGACGCGTCCGCCGGCTTTCTCCGCCTCATCTTCCAGCTTGTAGACCAGCCAGAAGATCTGGGTCGCGTCTTTGCCCCTGTCAAAAATGTCACCGATGATGACCAGATGATTCCCGCCGAAGTTCCAATGCAGGTTCTCGTCAATCACTCCGTTGCCGCGCAGCAGGCTGACGACGCAATCCATCCTGCCGTGAGGATCGGACATTACAAACACCTTTTCGGAGCGGGGAGCCTTCCACACGGGACGGCTGACCGGATGAAGCCTCACTTCGAACGGATAGTCCCCGTTATGATCCGTGACGCGGAAGCTGAAGTCCTCCGGCAAGGTCTCGTAGGTCCGGTCGATGACGTTCTTGTCCTTGTCCACACTTATGACCCTGGCGCTGCCGTCCGGACGATAGAGGATGTATGGCCCGTCTATTGACAGGGCTGCGTTCTCCTTCCGGCTTTCCTTCTTCTCTTCCGGCAGATAATTCGTGGCTGGTGTGCCGGAACTACTTATCAGGACGAGCGCCGACAAGGAAAGCAGCAGTCCTATGAATCTATTTCTCACGTTCTTTTCCTTTTTCATGATGATGCGGTCGCCTTAGTTCAATGCTGTTCATATTCCGGATTCTGAACCATATTCTCGTTGTATTCCATCTCGTGGATCGGTACCGGCAGCACAATCTTGTAGTAATTCCAGTCGAAAGACCGGGCTTCTTCGGGAACCTCGCTCAGGTAGTCCTTACGCTCGACCTTCCTGTTGTTCCTGATCAGGTCAAAGAAACGTTGTCCTTCTCCCCAGAACTCTATGCGGCGCTGCTCCAGTACCAGATCCAAGGTGATGGACTTGTCCGCCAGATCATCCAGATCCTCACCCGTACGTGCGTAGACCGGCTTTAGGTAAGCCCTAGCGTTCGTGATGTCATTGTTCTTCACGGCTGCCTCGGCGGCGTTCAGATAAAGCTCCGAAAGGCGGAACACCGGAACATTGGCGTCCTCATAGCTCTTGTCTCCCTGAGCCGGATACTTCAGGCAATACGGCTTCTTGCTGCTTGCGGCCGACACCATCTGGCGACGTACATCCTTGGATTTTCCCTTCAGGTATTTCTTCCAATACTTGTCGGTCGCTATCATATTGTACTTTGTGCAGATGTAACCGATTGACGATTTGCCAGGGCTGTCCGTGGTAAGGTTCACAATCTCGAACAGCAGCTCGCTGTTGAAAGGCGTGGCCCATATTTTGGCATATTCTTCATTCGTCCACAATCTGTAGCCTTGCTTTTCGGCTCCTTTGATGGCTTCGGTGGCTACCTTGTAGGCCTCGCTGTCCTCTCCTTTGTAAAGGTAGACGCGGCTCAGCAGTGTCATCGCCGCCCATTTGTTGATCTTACCCTCCTTTTTGACAGGCCGCAGCAACCCCACCGCCTCGGTCAGATCCTCGATGATCCTCTTGTAGCATTCGGCTGTGGTGTTGCGTGACGGCTTGATGTTCTTGTCGTCCACCACATTGTCCATTATAGGCACTGCCAGCGAGGCTCCGTTGTCCTTAAGGTAAGGGTAGCCGTAGAGGCGCGTCATGTCAAAAAGCATCAGGGCGCGGATGGCCAGAGCCTCTCCCTTGAGGTCATCGTGGTACACTTGCTCTGTCAGCTTCTCCATCTTCGGAGTGATGATCACCCTGTCAGGCACCAGCTCGATTCTGTCAATGTCCCGAAGCAGGATGTTCAGGTTCTTGGCTATGCCGTAATACACGCTCCAGAAGCCGCTAGGACCGTTTGTCTTGTTGTACTTGAATGTGTAGTAGCTCACATTGGTGCTGGATGATTTGTAGCACTTCATGTCATCTCCCGTCAAGTCGCCGTAGCACATCATTGTGGCCCCGTAGTAGCTTGAGGACTGCATGCCGCTGTAGGCTCCGTTCAGGACAAATTCGAAGTCTCTTAGCTCGGTCAGCGAACCCTCGGTCTCGATCTCGGTGGAAGGCTGAAGATCCATCCAGTCATTTCCGCAGCCGCCCATCAATATGGCGGTAAGCAGGCTGAAGGTTATGAGTTGTATCTTTTTCATATTCATGTTCATTGAGTTATATTAAAACAGTTAGAATTTGACTTCAAGGCCAAAGGTGTATGTCCGCATAGGTGGCGTCTCCCAGCTTGGCGAGGAGCCTGATTCCGGGTCAAAGTAGTCATTCGCGGCCCACGTCAGCAGATTGTTGCCCGCCGCGTACAGCCGGACCTTGTCAATGCCTATTCTCCGTGTCCATTCCTTCGGCAGTCTGACTCCGAAGGTCAGGTTCTTCAAGCGAACGTAATCGCCGCTGAACAAGCGTCTTGTCGTGGCGTAGTCGGACATGGAGACCGAGCGTCCGATCATGAAGCGTTCGATGTCGGTCTTGTCGCCCTCTTTCTGCCAACGCTTCCTGTAATAGGTCGGGATGTTCAAAGTACCGTTGCCGCCGTGTTCGAGTTTGCCGGCCGTACCGTTGTACCTCCAGGCACCGAATGAGAAGTTCAGATTGAAGTTGAGGTCGAACCATTTGTAAGACAAACTGTTGCCAAATCCTCCCGTGATGGTTGGATCCGCGCATTGCAGGATAACCTTTTCCGCCGCGCGCGGGTCCTTGGTCTTGTCTCTGTTCAACTCTCCGTTCTCATCCATGGAGTTCTTGTAGAACATCGGCTCGCCGTCCTCCGGGTCAATGCCGGCGAATTCTATCATGTAGTAGGTTGAATATGGCAGGCCGACCTTGTGTATGTTCACTCCGCTGGTCACTTGTTTGAGATTGCCGTCAAGCTTCAGTATCTTGTTGGCGTTGTGTCCGAAGTTGAGGCTGCTGCTCCAGTGGAAATCCTTCGTCTCTATGTTCGTGGAGCGCAGTTCCAACTCGTAGCCCTTGTTCCTCAGCTTGCCGATGTTCGAGAGGTAGCTGGAGAAGCCGGTCGCCAGAGACAGAGGGCGGCTGTAGAGCAGATCCTTGGTTGTTCGCACGTAGTATTCAAACGTGACCCTCAGTCGGGAGTCGAAGAAACCCAGGTCAATGCCGGAGTTGAAGTTGTAGTTCGTCTCCCAGGTCAGTTCCTTGTTCTCCAGCTGCGACTGCGAGATGCCTGGGTTGTTGTTGTAGTTGCTGGTAAGGCTGCTCAATCCAAGGTAGCCGTAGTAAGAGGATGGAAGGGTTCCGTTGACTCCGTATGACACCCTGAGCCTCAAGTCGTTCATCCAGTCCTGTACCGGTTTCATGAAATTCTCCGAGCTGACTCTCCACGCTCCGGAGACCGACCAGAAGTTGCCCCAGCGGTTTTCTCTCGCAAGGCGGGAACTGCCGTCCGTCCTCCAGCTCGCACCCAGATAGTACTTGCTGTCGTAGTCATAGTTGGCCCGGGTGATGTACGAAACGATGCGCGTCGCCATGTCGGAACCACCCATGCTCTGGTAAACCACGCCATTGTTTACCTCTGGCTTGTCCCAGCGCGCGAAGTTGGAGATCGTGACTCCCAGTCCGTCGGACTCCTTGTCGTTGATCTCGTAACCGGCCAACAGATCCAGATTGTGCTTTTGCCTTATCCTTGTCTGATAGGTCAGGATGTTCGACCAGGTCATGTTCGTGATGTCATTATAGTCCTTGCTGAAACGTCCGTTCTCATCGTCGCCGTCGCTGGTGCGTGGATCCTTCCATGAGCGGGACTTGTTCATCACGAAATCATAGCTGAACGTCGATGCGAACCGCAATCCTTTCCAGATGTCGATGTTGGCGAAGACTGTGTTGAAAGCGCGGGTGGCATATTCCTTTTTGGAGTTGTAGGAATTGGACAGCATAGGGTTGCGGTCGTCCAATTTGATAAGGTCGCGGTTCCATGTGCCGTCCTTGTTCCATACCGGGTCTGAAGGGGTCGCGCCGTTACGTGTGCCGTAGATAGGGGAAGTGTAGGCCCGGCCTTCGGAGTAGGTGTCCTGGTTCACTTTTGAGAACTGCACCCTCGCTCCTACATTCATCCATTTCGTCATCTTATAGTCGACGTTCAGACGCGCGGTCACACGCTCCAGGCCGGAGTTTATGGTGACTCCCTCGTGCTTCATGTATCCGATGGATGTGTAGTACTTGATCTTGTCGTTGCCGTGGGAGGCGGAGAACTCGTAGTTCTGATGACTGCCTTTCCTGAAGAGGTAATCATCCCAATTGGTGAATCCGCACCAAGGCACCGGCGCGTACCGGTCGATGTTGGCGTCAGCGTAGGCGTGCGCCTCGTTATCGGTCATGCCCGGGTGAAGGCTTACCCCATCGTCGCCTTCCACCACTTTACCATTGTAGGTCAAGGCGTAATTCCTCAGACCTTCATGGATCATGTCCCTTCGCTCCTTGCCGTCCATGATCCGGAGATAAGGCATGGCGAAGTCGGAGAAGCCCCAGTCGGTTTTCAAAGTGAAGACCGGTTTTCCCGATCTGCCCTGCCTGGTGTTGATGATTATGACACCGTTGGCGGCTCTGGAGCCGTAAAGCGAGGCTGCGGCGGCGTCTTTGATGACCGTGATGCTCTCGATGTCCGAGGTGTTCAATGTTGACATCACGTCAAGACCGGAATCACTGCCGGACGCTCCGATGTTTCCGGACAGCACAGGTACTCCATCCACCACATAGAGCGGAGAATTCGAGGCATTGAACGATCCCATGCCGCGGATACGTATGGATGTCGAGGAACCGGGTATGCCTGATGCGTTGCTGACCCCTACTCCAGGAGCCGCTCCCTCCAGCATCTGCTGGAATGAAACGTTAGGGACATCCTTGACCTCATCCGTTTTCACTATGCTGGCGGAACCGGCGTAGGCGGATTTCTTGAATGTACCGTATCCTGTCACGATGACTTCCTCCAGCAGGGTGGTGTCTTCCCTCAAGGTGATCCTTACATCATCACCGGGTGCGACGGACACCTCGCGTGTGGTGAAACCGATGTAGGACACGACCAGCGTGACCTCCTTGTCAGCCACGTCCAGGTGAAAACCGCCGTTAAGGTCGGTTATCATGCCGTTCTTCGTTCCTTTCACGACCACGTTGGCTCCGATTATCGGCTCGTTGTTGATGTCGGTGACCTTGCCCGTGATCCGGTGGCTTTTCTCCTCAGCCACCTCGGTCCGGACTGTCACGGGCTCCGCCTTCCTTATGGCGATCACCCCGTTGTGAACCTTGTAGGTCAACCCGCTGTTCTGTAGACATTTGTCAAGAACATCGGAGAGAGGCTCGTTCTTCACGTCCAGGCTCTCCACCTTGACTTTCTCAGCGTCGCTCGTGCTGTAGATGAAAGTGAAGTCGGTTTGTTTCTGGATCTCCCAAAGAACCTCATTCAGAGTCGCGTTCCTGAATCTTGCGGTGACAGTGGCCTGTCCGGTCACTGAGGCGCTCGCCAGCAGGGAAGGCAAGAAGCATAGGGCGAGCGTCGCGGCGAGAAGGCATTTTCCAAATCCTCCCGTCCGGTTGGTATTATGTGGTTTTTTCATATAAATTGGATTAATGATTTATGAATATTCTGACGGTCTTTCCTTTCACGTCGACGGAGACCCTGCCGGTCTGTTCCAGCAACTCCACCAGCGGTGTTATGTTGTCGTAGCGGTTGACGTAGCAGCCGAATCGCAGGTCTTTCGCAGCCTTGTCTGCGTAGATCACGTCCATGTCGTACCAGCGTCCAAGGGTTTTCATGATGTCTTCCAGCCTCTGGTCCCTGAAGTTGATCTTCCCGTTTATCCAAGAGGTGTAGAACGAAGTGTCAACGTTGCGAACCTCAATCCCGTCGCCGTGCCGGGTGACGGTGGCCTGCTCGGACGGCTTGAGGACTATGGCCTCACCTTTTTCCGTCCGTACCCTTACCGAGCCGCTGACAAGTGTGGTCCGGCAATCCTCGTCCTCGTAGGCGGAAATGTTGAATGAGGTTCCCAGCACTTCGACCGTCATGCCCTTTGTCTTGACCATGAACGGCTGCCCTGTCCTGCTCACCTCGAAGTAAGCCTCGCCCTCCAGTTCGACCATGCGGACATCTTTAGCGAACCGGGCCGGAAAACGGACGGAACTCAAGGAGTTAAGGTACACCTTGCTCCCGTCGGTCAGCGTCAAACGGTACTCTCCACCTTGCGGCACGCTTACCTTATTGTAGGCGAGTCTGTCTGACAGCCGGCCTTCGCCGCCGACGTAGTGCAATGCGGCGGAATCAACTTGTATGACCGTGCCGTCCTTTTCCTTCAGTTCCGTTCCGCAGGATGATTTCAGGTCGAAGGTCTCCCCGTTGTCCAAGGTGAGGGTCGCTTTATTGCCGCCCGGCATGATCTGCTCCATCGAGCGGGCCTCCAGATAGCGCGTTTCGTTGACTTTGTTCTTATGTACCACGAATATGCTGATGGCCGCGGCTGCGGGAAGTATGATGGCGGCAGCGTACTTGCATACGTTCAGCATCCGGTGTCTGGCGCATTGCCGCCGGATTTTCCGCTGCACTCCGATCCAGCCGGCCTCCGTACTGAAGTCCTGTCTTTTCTGTATGTTCCGCGTCATGTTCCCTTCCTGGCAGATTTCCTGAAAGAGACGCTCGTTCCCGGCGGATTCATTTCTCCACCGCGTCAGTTCCGCCTCCTCTGTCTCGTCTGTCTTTCCGGACAAATGCCTGGCTATGAGCCTGGCGACATGGAAAAGATTGGTCATGATAGTCACCTGTGTTAAAAATTACAGTAATATAACAGGTGAACCCGTGAATAGGGTGTATCGTTTTAGGAAAAAATCACATAAAAAAGAAGAGCAGGAAATAGTAATCCTTCAGATAGTCGCGCAGCTTGCGGTAGGCGATCTTTTTTTGGGAGTGTACGGTTTCCTTCGAGACGCTCAGCTCTTCCGCTATCTCCGGGTTTGTCTTTCCCTCAAGGGTCAGCAGAATGATGCTTCTCATCCCGGGGGGTAACGAGTCGATGGCTTCCTGAAGGATGCGATAGGTCTCCTCGACGATGACCTTGTCGTGAAAGAAAGCGTCTTTGTGCGAGTCCATCACTTTCCTGGCATATTCACTCTTCACCTTGGAATGTTCCAGCTCATTCAGGGATCTGTTCCGCACGGAGGTGTAAAGGAATGATTTTATCTGATGAATATAGGTGAAGCCATCCCGCGACTGCCACAGCTTTACAAAGCAGTCCTGCACGATGTCTGCCGCCAGCAGGTCGTCACAGACATATTCATTGGCGAACATGCACAGGGTGACGTAATATCTGTCAAATAATTGACGAAAACTACTCTCGTCAGCCAGTTTGAAGATTATGCCGTCTGTCTTGTGGGTCACGTGTGGTCTTTTTGGATGACAAACTTACATAATAATCGGCGGATTTCCTAAAGCGAGTGTCTGTTCCTGGTCGCTTCATTGATGGTGTAATTATCGAAAATCGTAAATATTTTTTGGAATAACGAGAATTTTGATGTAAGTTTGCCTTGTTGAAAAAATAGAATGAGATGTCGATTATAGTGAATGTTGACGTGATGCTGGCGAAGAGAAAGATGTCTTCCGCAGCGCTTGCCGAGAAGGTCGGGATCACTCCGGCCAACCTCTCCATCCTCAAGACGGGGAAGGCCAAGGCCGTCAGATTCTCCACGTTGGAGGCGATCTGCCGGGCTCTGGACTGCCAGCCGGGGGATGTCCTTGAATATTCAGAAGAACAACAATAATAATCTAATAAGGATTCAGTTATGAAAAGATTTTTGATTCTGGTCTCCGCTTTCCTTCTGGGCGCGTCGGCGTTCGTGGCAAGCGCTCAGATGCAGCAGTTGCCGAATGACCCTGCGGTCAAGGTCGGCAAGCTGGAGAACGGTCTGACCTATTACATCAGACACAATGACAAGCCGGCCGGCAGGGCGGAATTCTACCTTGCGACCAACGTCGGAGCGATTCAGGAGACTCCCGACCAGGATGGTCTCGCGCACTTCCTTGAGCACATGTGCTTCAATGGTACCAAGAACTTCCCGGAGAAGGGCATCCTTAACTGGCTTCAGAGCATCGGGGCTTCGTTCGGAGGCAATGTCAACGCCGCCACAGGCATTGACCAGACCACCTATATGCTCAATAATATTCCTTTGGTAAGGGAATCGGTGGTGGACACCTGCCTTTTGATCCTGCACGACTATTCGCATTTCGTGACGAATGATCCTGCCGAGATCGACAAGGAGCGTCCGGTGATCATCGAGGAGAGACGTTCCCGCAGGAACGCAGGCTGGAGGACTTTCGAGAAGTCTCTTCCTTACCTCTATGGCGACACAAAGTACGCCACCTGTACCCTGATCGGAAGCAAGGAGAACCTTGAGACATTCAAGCCTGAGAGCCTTGTGAACTTCTACAAGACGTGGTATCGTCCTGATATGCAGGCAGTCATCGTTGTGGGTGATGTTGACGTGGATGCAGTCGAGGGAAAGATCAAGTCGATATTCGCTGACATTCCGGCCGCCGTCAACCCTAAGGCTAAGGAGAAGATTCAGTTCAAGGAGTTCACCGAGCCGCGTGTGGCTGTCATCACTGATCCTGAGACCACTTCATCGTCCGTTGAGATGGTTTGGGAAAGCGAGGCAAGGGACGAGGCTCTCAATTCCACTTCCGCTGGTCTTATGATGGATCTGATAGAAAGCGTTGTTCAGTCCGTAATGAGCGAGCGTTTTGATGACATCACCTCCAAGGCTGACGCGCCATACCTCTACGGTAGTTTCGGTTTCGGGAAACTTTGCGAGGTCATCGAAGGCGCTGATGCCAATGTCGCCTTGAAGGAAGACAACATTCTTGGCGGATTCAAGGCTTTCGTGACCGAGCTTGAAAGAATGAAGAGATACGGCTTGACTGAAGCCGAGGTAGGCAGGGCTAAGGACAAGATCATCGCTGTTTATGAGAAGGCGGCCAACAGCGCCGAGACCAGAAAGAACAGCGAGTTCGTCAACCCTCTGATCAACAACTTCTTTGGTAACTATGCGTATATGGAGCCGGCCACCAAGCTTGAGTTGGTGAAGGCCATATTGGCTCAACTTAACGCACAGGTGATGAACCAGGTCCTTGCACAGGCTTTCACCGGAGAGAACAGTCTCGTAGTCATCTACAGCGGTCCTGAGAAGGAAGGCATCGCCACACCTACCGCAGAGCAGTTGCTTCAGGTGGTCGAGGATGTGAAGAAATCCGAGATCGAGGCACCGGCTGAGGAAAAGGCCAGTGAGCCGCTTATGGATCCTTCCTCATTGGTTGGCGCAAAGGTGAAGAAAACCAAAACGACACTCTATGGCGCGACAGAATGGACTCTTTCCAATGGCGTGAAGGTCGTTGTGCTGCCTACAGACTACAAGAAGGATCAGATCCTGTTCTCGTTCTACAAGAACGGTGGCGAAAGTCTTATCGCTACCGAGGATCTTCCTTCATTCGACGGCAGCATCTACAGTGTGTTCCAGAACGCGCAGGGCCTGTCAAAATTCAAGGGAACAGAACTTTCCAAGATGCTTTCCGGAAAGATGGTGAGTGTCAGTCCTTTCATAGATGATCTTTATAACGGAATCTCCGGAAACTCTTCCGTGAAGGATCTTGAGACAGCGTTCCAGCTTCTCTACCTTGAGTTTATGGAGCCTCGCTTCGATCAGGAAGAATTTGACAACGCCATCGCCCAGATCAAGGCCGTTCTTCCTAATCTCGTGAACACACCTAACTTCGCTTTCCAGAAGAGATTCAACAAGGTTCTCTACAACGACAACCCAAGAAATGAGGTACTCTCTATGGAGAAACTTGAGAAGGCCAACCTCCAGACCATCGAGAAGAACTACCGCAAGCTCTTCGCCGATGCTGCCGGTGCCACAATGGTGATTGTCGGTGATGTCAATCTTGACACCCTCAAACCTTTGGTAGAGAAATATATCGGATCTCTTCCAAAGGGCAAGAAAGCCGCCAAGTGGGCTGATGTGCAGCCGCAGCTTGTCAAGGGCAAGGTCGTGGATGTCTTCGACCAGAAGATGGAGACTCCGCTGACAACCGTCCTTCAGGTCTATAGCGACTACCGTCCGTTCACCGTCAAGGAGCAGACTCTTGCCAGCGCTGTCAGCTACATCCTCGACCAGATCTACACCGACACTCTCCGTGAGGACGAAGGCGGTACTTATGGTGCGTCCACCGTGGCTAATGCCCGCAAGGATCCTAACGGGAGGTATCTTCTTCAGGTTTACTTCAACTGCAAGCCAGCCCTTGCCGAGAAGCTCAGGGCTCTGGCTCAGGACGGTTTCAGGAAACTCGCCGAGGAAGGCCCGACCGATGAGCAATTTACAAGGACAGTCGAGCATTTCAAGAAGAATGTTCCGGAAAGCAGGATCAACAACACTTACTGGCTGTCAGACCTGCTCCGCTACTTCCGCGGCGGCTACGACTACGACCAGGAGTGGGAGGCCGCCGTCAACGGCCTGACCAAGGAAGGCATCCGCGAGGCCGCCGCCAGACTCTACAACTCCGGCAACTTCGTCGAGGTTGTGATGATGCCAGGCGAGACCACCGAAGCCGAGTAATGAATATATTCCCGGACATTCCGTCCGGATTAACGACAAAGAGGACGACTTAATCAGTCGCCCTCTTTTGTCGTTAATAAAATATTATTACTGTCCGCTAAAACTTTTTGACAGTACAAAAAATTAGGCTGAATCTCC